>TARA_R110001606_G_scaffold88329_6_pt1 | contig 66413 bp, 71 predicted proteins | sample TARA_R110001606 | Tara Oceans TARA_R110001606 (sample SAMEA4398315) | marine metagenome | biome: Polar Biome; feature: [SRF] surface water layer (ENVO:00010504); material: water (ENVO:00002006), including particulate matter (ENVO:01000060) such as... | depth 5 m
CAGATTGGGGTCCCGGCGCAGCGCCTGAATGAAGAGGACGATTTGTTCCGATAGCCGCGCATCGACACGAGGCAGCTTCCGGGCAATAATTTCCTTCTCCCGTTCAGCATTGGGGTAATCAACCCAGTGATAGAGACAGCGCCTTTTCAAGGCGTCATGTATCTCGCGCGTCCGGTTCGACGTGATAATGACGATCGGTGGCTCTTTTGCTCTGATCGTGCCAAACTCGGGAATAGTCACCTGAAAATCGGAAAGCACTTCCAGGAGAAACGCCTCGAATGGTTCGTCCGTCCGGTCCAGCTCGTCAATCAACAGCACCGGCGCACCGCTCACGTTGCTTTCCAGCGCTTTAAGAAGGGGCCGCTTGATCAGGAATTTTTCCGAGAATATATCGCTGCTGAGACGGTCCTTGTCCGCCGTTTCCGTCGCCTCGGCCAGCCGTATTTCGATCATCTGGCGGGCATAATCCCATTCATAGACGGCTGAACTGACATCCAGCCCTTCATAGCATTGCAGACGGATCAGCGGGCGCTTGAGCTGGTCTGCGAGAACCTTGGCAATCTCGGTCTTGCCAACACCTGCCTCTCCTTCGAGAAAGAGCGGTCGCCCCATTTTAAGCGCCAGGAAGAGGACAGTCGCAAGGCTTCTGTCGGCGACATAGTCCGCCCCTTGCAGCATTTCCTGAACGGCATCGATGGATTGAGGTTGTGTATCTGGCATTTTCGTCGGCTTTCACCTATGTATTTGGTCCTGACAGCGCCTTAGAGACTGGCCGCCTATTATCAGGAGTTAAGATAAAAAACAGGAAAGGGGAAGCCAAAACTTCCCCTTGTCATTGCGCTATGCCTTGAAATAACGCGCTAGGACGCGGCCTTGATCGCCCGCGCCGCCATCACCGAGATCAGGTTCGCACGATATTCAGCCGAGGCATGAATGTCCGCATTAAGCCCCGAGGCCTCCGTTTTGATACCGGAAACCGCGTCGGCGGAGAAATTTTTCTCCAGCGCCGCTTCCATTCCTGTCTGCCGGAAAACGCAGGGGCCCGCACCGGTTACAGCAACACGAACGCCATTTGGCGACTTGGAGACAAAGACTCCGGTGAGTGCAAAACGGGATGCCGGGTTCGGGAATTTCGCGTAGCCTGCTGTTTCCGGAATCGGGAAGGAGACCTTGGTAATGATTTCCCCGTCTTCCAGTGCGGTTTCAAACAGGTCGACGAAGAAATCCTCAGCCGAAATGCTGCGCTTGTTGGTATGAACGGTCGCACCCAGGCCGACAAGGGCGGCCGGATAATCCGCGGCCGGATCATTATTCGCGATCGATCCCCCGATTGTACCGCGGTTGCGCACCTGAGCATCACCGATATGGCTGGCGAGATAGGCAAGGGCTGGGATGGCCGACTTGACCTCGGTCGAGGCGGCGACATCCGCATGGCGTGTCATCGCACCGATGGTCAATTCCGAACCGTTGGCCGATATACCCTTCAGATCAGAGATTCTACTGAGATCGACCAGCTTTCCAGCTTCGGCAAGCCGAAGTTTCAAGGTCGGAATCAGCGTCTGGCCACCGGCGAGAAACCGATCGTCTTCGCCAATGGCCGAGGCGGCTTCACTTACCCCTGAAGGGCGCTCATAATCGAATGAATACATTTGATTTATTCCTTCTTAATTGCTGTTGATGGCGCGCCATACTTTTTCAGACGTTGCCGGCATATCAATATCCTTGCCAATCGCATTGACGATGGCGTTCATAAGTGCCGCCGGGGCTGCGATGGCCCCAGCCTCCCCGCAGCCCTTGACACCGAGTGGATTACTGGGGCAGGGGGTGTTGGTCGTCGAGACACGGAAGTTTGGAAGATCATCGGCCCGTGGCATACAGTAATCCATATACGATCCGGTGAGCAGCTGACCGCTCTCGTCGTCATAGATTACCCCTTCCAGCAAAGCCTGACCTACGCCTTGCGCGACGCCGCCATGAACCTGACCATCGACAATCATCGGGTTGATGATGTTGCCAAAGTCATCGGACGCAACCCAGTCGACAATTTCCACTTCGCCCGTATTCGGGTCGATCTCGACTTCTGCAATATGGGTACCGGCCGGGAAAGTAAAGTTGAGCGGATCATAGAACGCATTCTCCGCCATCCCCGGTTCCAGATCGGCCGGATAGTTATGCGGCACATAGGCAGCGAAGGCGATCTCACCCATGGTCATCTTCTTGTCCGTTCCGGCAACCGAAAAGACACCATGCTCATGCTCGATATCCTCAACCGAGGCTTCCATGAGATGAGCGGCAATCTTTTTAGATTTCTCGACAATTTTGTCGACGGCCTTGGAAATGGCGGAACCGCCTACGGCCAATGACCTAGAGCCATAAGTTCCCATTCCGAAGGGGACCTTGCTGGTATCGCCATGCACCACCTCGACGCTATCAATGGGAACGCCGAGCTTATCGGCGATGAGCTGTGCGAAGGTTGTTTCATGTCCCTGGCCATGGCTGTGGCTGCCCGTAAAGACGGTCACGCTTCCGGTCGGATTGAAACGAACTTCCGCTGACTCCCAGAGGCCAACCCCGGCCCCGAGAGAGCCTACCGCAGCAGACGGCGCAATGCCGCAGGCCTCGATATAGGCGGCGCAACCGATCCCCCGAAGCTTGCCTTTGGCTTCTGACTCTGCTTTGCGGGCGGCGAAACCGTCATAGTCGATCATCTCTTTTGCACTGTTCATGGAAAGCGGATAATCGCCAGAATCATATGTCATGATGACCGGAGTTTCATAAGGATAGGCATCGGGCTGAATAAAGTTTTTCAGCCTGAACTCCGTCGGATCCATACCAAGATCCCGCGCCGCCGTGTCCATCATCCGTTCCACCACATAGGTAGCCTCCGGCCGGCCGGCGCCGCGATAGGCATCGACGGGGGTGGTATTGGTGAAGCCGGCCTGCACCTCGACATAGATATTCGGGATTTTATATTGCCCGCTCAGCAGGGTGCCATAGAGATAGGTTGGCACGGCACTCGCAAATGTCGAGAGATAGGCACCCATATTTGCCTGGGTCGAGACACGGAATGCCAGAATCTTGCCATCGTTATCTGTGGCGAGTTCTGCATGGGTCACGTGATCGCGGCCATGGGCGTCGGTGAGGAAAGCTTCAGACCGGTCCGCCGTCCATTTTACCGGGCGATTAATCTTTCTTGCGGCCCAGATCGTCGTGGTTTCCTCGGCATAGACAAAGATCTTGCTGCCGAAACCACCGCCGACATCCGGAGCGACGACACGCAGTTTGTTTTCTGGCGCAATCCCAAGGAAGGCGGACATGATCAGCCGCGCCACATGCGGGTTCTGGCTGGTCGTATACAGGGTAAGCTCGCCGCTGCCTGGATCAAACTCGCCAAGCGCGGCACGTGGTTCCATCGGGTTGGGGGAGAGGCGATTGTTCACAAGATCGATTTTCGAGACATGCGCCGCGTTTGAGAACGCAGAGTCGACGGCAGCCTTATCTCCAAGTTCCCAATCATAACAAAGATTTCCAGGCGCTTCTTCATGTATTTGTGGAGCGCCAGGTGCCAGAGCCTTGGCAATATTCGTAACTGGCGTCATCGTCTCGTAATCGACTTCGATCAGTTCCGCTGCATCTTTTGCCTGTTGCAGGGTTTCCGCAATGACAAAGGCCACCTGATCGCCGACATGGCGCACGGCATCGACGGCCATGCTGTTGTGAGGCGGCGCATTATGGGGTGATCCGTCCTTGCTGGTAATCCCCCAGCCGCAGATCAATCCGCCGATCCCGTCGGCGGCCATATCCGCACCGGTAAAGATATCGACAACGCCCGGAGCGGCCTTGGCGGCGGTGAGGTCAATATTGTTGATTTTTGCAAAGGCATGCGGGGAGCGCAGGAAATATCCATAGGCTTGCCCCACTTTATTCATATCATCGAGATAACGACCGTTCCCCGTGATAAACCGCTGGTCTTCTTTACGCCTGACTGAGGCGCCGATTCCATTTTCGACAGACATTGATCACCCTCCCATATTCTCCGAAGCTGCTTTGACTGATTTGACAATGTTATGATAGCCCGTGCATCGGCAGATATTTCCTTCAAGCTCGGTCCTGATTGTCTCTTCGGAAGGATTCGGGTTGCGCTTGACCAGGTCAACCGCACTCATGATCATGCCCGGCGTGCAGAAGCCGCACTGCAGGCCATGATGTTCCCGGAAGGCGGCCTGCATCGGGTGAAGCTCACCATCTTTTGCCAGACCTTCTATGGTTGTGATATCCGCGCCATCAGCCTGAACGGCCAGCATGGTGCAGGACTTAACGCTGTCGCCATCCACATGCACCGTACAGGCGCCACACTGGCTGGTGTCACAGCCGACATGGGTGCCGGTTAGTCGGAGATTATCGCGGATAAACTGAACGAGAAGGGTGTTGGGTGCAACGTCGGCACTCACCTGCTTCCCATTAACTGTCATGGTAACCGATGTCATATAGTATTCCTCCCTTGGTCAAACGTCATTTTTAAGTACTGACGATTTGTTAGACTTCTTGGTCACTTTTATTATCTATTGCTGCCGGACATCCACTTTATCTAGCGCGGCGTCCGGACCAGTAAAGCATTTACAGGAACTATCCTTAGCCGCCCGCCAGATAGAACAGAATGATTGCCGCAATAATACCGAGCGGTATAAGAATGCCGGGTCTCATCCAGTCTGGCGAAGAGCCTTTCTCGGCAGCTGGCGGATTGTCGGATTTCGGGGTCGATGATTCCGGCACCGATTCAATTGATGCGGACTCTGCCGCTGCCTCAATTGGCGTATCTTCTGGTCGCGCGTTTGTGTTGGCTTCACCGCCGCTCACCAGTTCATTGAAGTTTGCAAAGAATTCACCGGCGAGTTTTTTAGCCGTTCCGTCGATCAGGCGGGAGCCGATTTGTGCCATCTTTCCACCTACCGATGCATTTACGTCATAGGAGAGAAGGGTTCCATCGTCCGCATCCGTCAGGGAAATATCCGCGCTCCCTTTGCCGAAACCCGCGGCGCCGCCTTTACCTTCGCCGGTAATTGTATAGCCATTGGGAGCGTCAATATTGCTTAAGGTAACGTTGCCTTTGAAGTTCGCGGATACCGGTCCAACCTTAACCTTCACTGTCGCGGTAAATTCCGTATCGCTAACTTTCTCGACAGTCTGGCATCCGGGAATGGATTGCCGCAGAATTTCCGGATCGTTTAACGCATCCCAGACCTTTGTCCGTGGCGCGTAGATCAATTCCTCACCGTTCATCTGCATGATGTGTCTCCCGTGGTTGGGGCGTCCCGCTTCAGATTAGCCTACTCCAAGAAAGCGGGGAAGGGCAAGTGTGTTCTATGGACTATAGCTTGGAAACCGGGCGGTCGACCAGATGCGGCGCAACGTTGAAAAAATTAATGCCAACCAGTAACTTGTCTGCTGTCGTCCCGTTCGAGGTCATGGGCAGTATCGCCCTCTCATAGGGACGCAATGTTCCGTTAATGAGTCGACTTGCATTAACCCGGAAAACCGGCACCTGATTGGCAACGGCGTGTTCGTAATCAGAGAGAACATCCACAATATCCTCTTCCCTCACGATGTCTTCAAGATAGCAACCGGCAATCGATTTCTGGTACACCGGATTCACGGCAGAGCCTGCCAGGCGGATGTAATACCGTGGTTTCGTCTCGAGCACATCCATGAGGACAATATGTCGAAGGCATTGGGGCACGTCGACGGGATTGAAGTGCTGGCGGTGCGGGATAACCGGTGCTGGCTCTAGACTTTGCCAATATCGGACAAGTTCAACAAGCGCGGGACTCGAGATATCGGCCAGGGACAATGTGCTGTTCTCTCTTCGCAAGTTAATCTACTCCTGTTCGAAACAGAGTGCTTATAAAATAATTCGAGGGATTTTACAAACAGAACAAACTCTTAAAAGTAGTATGAGCGCTGATTTCCGGAATTCGTCATTTTATGTTGTATTTTTAACAACATGGATCGTCCGGCGTTAAGCCCGGGTTAACCATTCGTCTTTAGTTTGAAGGCCTTGATCACTTTATGAGAATCCCTGATGCGCCCTGTCACCCGTTCCACATTTGATATTATCCATTGGTTGAAAACCCGGACTTGGGCTTCCGGTCAGGTGTCAGAAACGCCTTTCCTGATGAAACTGCTGTATTTGTCACAAGCCATTTATGCGGCATCCCATAAGCAACGGAAGCTGATGCCCTCGACATTTCTGGCGACGGTATCGGGACCGATCGAGCCGGATATATTCCTGGCGCTGGAAAATAATTTCATGATCCGCGAACCACTCTCTCCGAGTACGGAAGTGGAAAAGTTTCTGCGTTCATTTTATGAAAATTTCAAGGACAAGGGAATGATTGAGCTGGATCTGATCCTGTCACAGGATACAGCGATCCGGTCGGCGCTGGCCCGGGGGCGTAACGGGGAAATAATGCTCGCAGATATGGCGTCCGCTTATCGGAAAGGCGTGCCGAGGCTACGGGAATCAGATGGCACATCCGAGCCGGTTCAGCCTTACGATGAAAATGGTCGTTCCGACCTTGATGCGGCGCCGAATTCAGCGCAGGAAGTTCGCTTTACGGCAGACGGTCGCTCGGTCACCAGATGGATGCCGAAAAGGCGGATCGTCAGCCGGGAACGACCGATACTGAATTAACCGCCTTTGCCGATATCGCCGTTACGGCGTAAATTGATACAGAAAAACCAGAACAACGCCCAATAGCGCAACGATAATCACCACGGCCGTGCTTGAGGCCGTGGTTCGCGCCATGACCTTCCCGCTGCTGTGTGTTTCGTTTACGATACCAATAAAATAACGAAGGACGTGATTTGCAATGCCAAGTGACCAGTCCCAGACGATCAGTATCAGACGGCCAATCGCCAGAATCAGACGTTTCAACGGAACCCGGTAGAACCAGTCGAAATCGAGGTTCGTTGATCTGAGCTCCGACGGATAAACCTTGAAACGTATCAGCAGCATGAAGGCAAGAACGGCGAAAAGCAAAAGCTGCAGAGCCGAAACAATATGCCCGAACGAGTATGGGTTATAGGTCGGCGCATAAGGCAGCAGCTCAAACAGCAGGCCCGGGAAAACACCGATCCCGATGCAGAAGAAGGCAGCGATACCCATGGCGATCAGCATATTCACGGGTGCTTCCTGCACCCGGATGCCCCGGTCCTTGGAAAAGAAGGTGAAGAACGGCACTTTAAGGCCCGAATGATCCATTATCCCAGCGCAGGCGAATAACATAACCGGCCAGATAATATTCAGTCCCCCGTTCAGGGCCGCCGACTGGATCATGGCTTTGGAGACAAACCCGCCTGTCAGCGGGAAGGCCGCGATTGAAACGGCGCCGATGAGGCAGAAGACGGTCGTGACCGGCATGGATTTATAAAGACCGCCCAACTCGGTCACTTTGACGGTCCCGGTCCGGAACAACACGGCTCCCATGCACATGAACAAAAGGCTCTTGTACATGATATGAACGAAGACATGCGCCGCCGTGCCATTAAGGGCCAGCTCCGTGCCGATGCCGACACCAATGACCATATAGCCAAGCTGGCTGTTGAGGGAATAGGCGAGGACCCGCCGCAAGTCATTTTCCAGCACGACATAGATGATTGGCAAAACGATCATCGCGCCGCCAATCGGAATCAGGATGTCGGTTCCGGGAAAGGCCCGCGCTAGCGCATAGATGGCCAGCTTGGTTGTGAACGCAGACAGGATCACGGTGCCGGTGACCGTCGCTTCCGGATAGGCGTCCTGCACCCAGTTATGAAGCAGCGGAAAGGCGCTCTTGATCCCGAAGGCCACCAGAATCAGGCCGCCTGCGAGGCTCGTAAGGCCGATATAGTCAAAGGCAATGGAGCCGGTATCCTGATAGTAGAGAACAATTCCGCCCAGCAACAATACACCGGAGGTAACCTGAATAATCAGATAGCGCATGCCCGCTCGGTAAGCCCTCTCGGTTCGGCTCGCCCAGATCAGGAAGACGGAGGAAATTGCCGTCAGTTCCCAGAAGGCGAACAGCGTGATCATATCCCCTGCGAAGACGGCCCCAATGGCAGAACCGATATAGATCAGGGCGACGAAAGGCTGGATTGTGTCTTTCACATGGGCGGCATAAACCATCCCCATAAAAGCGGCGATACAAAAAATAGTCCCGAAAATTCGCGACAAGGGATCAATACGCGTAATCTCAAGGGATAGCCCCAGAAATTCATAATGACCCCAAGTTCCCAACCCTAGAGAATAAATCTGTATGATGGCAAGGACAGGCAAGGCCAGAACAAGGAGAGAGCGGATAAAACCGCTGGTGAACGGTACGAGAACCGCCCCAACTATCAGGATTAATCCGGGATTGAGGCCTTCAATCATAATAATCCTCATCCCGCATCAGAAATCTGCGGAGCTTTTTGGCAAGGAGGATCATCATCACATAACCAATCACGCCAAAAAATGTGTAGAACACGAAGAAATCTGCCAGTTCGAACCGGCCTTGCTTAAACAGGAGGATATCGAGCAGGGTCAGGACTTTGGGCAAGGCAACCAGCACACAGAGACCAATTACACCGTAAAATATCTTGTTGATATTTCCCGGCTCCTCCAGCCAGTATTTTTTTTCGTCATCCGGGTTTGACATAATATCCAGTCCCTATGGCGTCAAAATCGGTTCGATCAGTGTCATGATCGGATCCGCAAGGAAGAAAAGTATCACGCAGGCGATGGCGGTCAAGACAGGCGGCAGCACGCAAAAGAACGGCGCTTCCTGTATGTTCCGCCATGAGAAATCGGATTTTTCGTATCCGACGGGTGTCTGAGGATCGCTTTGGCCGAGCGGTGGATAGAAAAAGCCCCGCGCGACGATCGGCAGCAGATAGGCGATATTGAGGAGCGAGCTGACCAGCAGTACGATCATAAGATATATCTCGTCCGCTTCTGCCGCGCCGAGCATCAGATAGAACTTGCTCCAGCTACCGCCAAGGGGCGGCAGTCCGATGATGCTAAGCGAACCGATCAGGAAGGCGATAAAGGTAATCGGCATCTGCCGGCCGAGCCCACGCATATCGCTGATTTCCGTTTTATGCACAGCGGTATAGATCGCACCGGCGCAGAAGAAGAGGGTGATCTTGCCAAACGCATGCATGACAATCTGAAGCGCGCCACCCGCCACCGCCATGGAGGTCGCCATGGAGGCGCCGAGTACTACATAGGCAAGCTGACTGATTGTCGAATAGGCGAGCCGGGCTTTAAGGTTATCCTTGGTGAGTGCGACCACCGAGGCCGCGATAAGCGTATAGGCGGCGACCCATGTAAGCCACTCCGCCGCACCGGTTTGGCTCAGAAAATCAATCCCGAAGATATAGATGACGACTTTGAGCACCGCGAAGACGCCCGCCTTCACGACCGCCACAGCATGAAGGAGCGCGCTGACCGGCGTCGGCGCAACCATCGCGGCCGGAAGCCAGCGGTGGATCGGCATCAGCGCCGCCTTGCCGATACCATACATAAAGAGGAATAGCAGGACACCTGTGACCCCGGCGCTGGCATGGCCGTCAAGAATACCGCCCTTCACGAAATCCACCGTGCCGGTGAGTGTCCATGTCCAGATAATCGCGGGCAGGAAAAGCCCGATTGAGGTGCCGATCAGAATGCCGAGATAGATACGGCCGCCTTTCAGTGCTTCAGCATTTTGCTTATGGGTGACCAGCGGATAGGTCGACAGCGTCAGGACTTCGTAAAAAACGAATAACGTGAGGAGGTTACCAGAAAATGCAACGCCCATAGTTGCGGCAATGGCGATGGCGAAACAGACGTAGAAACCGGTCTGGCGGGGTTCGTTATTGCCGCGCATATAACCGATCGAATAGATCGAATTGATGATCCAGAGGGAAGACGCGACAGCCGCGAACGTCATCCCGAGCGGCTCGACCTTGAGGGTCAGGCCGATCTCCGGCAGTAACTGGACCAGAACCACGACCGGTTCCACACCATTCATGACGCCGGGCAGTATGCTGAAAACGTTGAGGCAGAGCAGAACCGAGGTGACCAGCGTGACGGTTTCACGGATATTGGGCGCGGAAGCGGCGATCGCAATCCCGATCGCGCCGAGAAGCGGAATGATGAGAGCCAGAATAACGTGGGTTTCAAGGGTGAACATGATCTTATGCGCCCCCCATCAGGAAACTCGAAACGGCCTTGGCAAAGCCGACGTTGAAACTGGTTTCGATACCGAAGTAGAAGCTTCCGAGGATGAAAATCCATGTCGGGATGATCAGGGAGAGCGGCGCCTCCTTCGTTTCGGTACCCTCCGGCGGCGGGCGGAAATACGCGACTTCCACCACACGCCAGATATAGATCACCGCCAGCAGGCTCGACACCATCAGCGCGGCAACAAGGGCATATCCGAAATATGAGCCTTTTTCGAGAACAGCTACGACCAGATACCATTTACTGATAAAGCCGGGTGTGAGCGGGACGCCGATCAACCCAAGGCCGCCCAGTGCAAAGCCGAATGTCGTCACCGGCATGCGCCTGCCAATCCCATGCAAATCCTTGAGGTAAGTCGAACCGATGACATAAAACATGCATCCGACTGAGAGGAAGAGGCCCGTCTTGACAATCGCATGGTTGAAAATATGCACGACTGAGGCTGTCAGGCCCGACTCACTCGCCAATGCGATACCGAGAACCATGTACCCGAGCTGGGCCACACTCGAATAGGCCAGCAAGCGCTTGAGATTCGTCTGGTAAATTGCGACCGCTGACATCGAGAGGAATGCCAGTATTGCAAGCGGCATCAGGATGTCCGTCAGTCCCAGCCCGGCAAAGCTGTAGTCGGGGCCGAAGACGGTAAAAATGAAGCGGATCAGGAGATAAACCGACACCTTCGTTGCCGTGCCTGCAAAGAAGGCCGTCACAATATTGGGCGCATAGGTATAGCTGTTGGGTAGCCACACATGCAGAGGGAAAAGCGCAAGCTTGATGCCAATCCCGATAACGATAAATCCGACAGCGGCGAGAATGGGCCGCGTTCCCTCAATCTCGGGAAAGCGCGTCGCGATATCCGCAATATTCAGGGTTCCGGTCATCATATAGATGAGGCCGACGCCAATCAGGTAGAATGTCGCGCCAACGGTGCCGAGGATCAGATACTGGAAAGCGGCGGTCAGCGCCCGCCGGTCTGTTCTCTCTCCCATCGCGATGAGCGCATAGGAGGACAGGGACATAATTTCCAGAAAGACGAAGATATTAAAGGCATCGCCGGTGATGCAAATACCGAGCATGCCGGTAAGCGAGAGCAGGTAGGCGGCAAAGAACAGGCCAAGCTGATGGGCGGGCACTTCCTTTGTAATGCTCTCACGCGCAAAGAGCAGGACACCTGTACTGATTCCACTGATCAGAACAAGCATGAAGCCGCTAAGCGGATCAACGACGTACTCAATCCCCCATGGCGGCGCCCATCCGCCCAGTTCATAGGAAATGGGACCGGATGTGGTAACGGAAAACAGTAATGACAGGCTGACATAGAAGCTGAATGCGCTGATGATCGTTGTCAGGGCCCAGGGCAGCGTATTGCCGCGAAAAAGCGCGCAGAAGGGTGCGGCCATCAACGGCGCGAGGGCGACCAGAATTGGAAACTGGGAACTCAGCGATATCATTTTAGGCTCCATCCTCCATGTCGAGGATGTCGTCTTCTTCGATTGTGCCAAATGATTCCTTGATACGGACTACCAGCGAAAGGCCGAGAGCCGTGGTCGCGATACCAACAACGATGGCGGTCAGGATCAATACATGGGGCAGCGGATTTGAATAGATAGGCTCCGCCGTATCAAGGGGGCCGCTGACAACAATTGGCGCGGTGCCGCCGGTTATCTTGCCCATGCTGATATAAAAGAGAAACACGGAAATCTGGAAGAGGGACAGGCCAATCATCTTTTTAACGAGATTACTACGGCTCATTACCGTATAGAGGCCGATCATCAACAGAATGATAAAAACCCAGTAGTTGAAGAAACCAAAGGACATCAGTCTTCTCCCTGCTGCGCGGCTTCTTCAATCAGGTCCGCACGACCGACGAAAGCGTAGAAAATGGCCAGCATGGCCGCCGTTACAGTGATGCCGACACCAAGCTCTACCAGCAGGATGCCGATATGCTGACCGGCGACCGGATCGGAGGAAAGCACATTATAATCAAGGAAATTGCCGCCGAGCAGCATACTCACAATTCCGACACCGCCATAGAGAACCACACCTGCGGAAATCAGGAATAGAATGGCTTTTTCATTGATGACCGCCCGCGCCAGATCCAGGCTAAAGACAAGGGCGTAAAGTATGATTGCTGCCGCGAAGATTACACCCGCCTGAAAACCGCCACCGGGTCCAAAGTCACCATGAAACTGCACATATAAAGCAAAAACAAAGATGAAAGGAATCAATAGTTTGGCGATGACGTGGGGCACCAGGTCATGGTTGCTGCCAAGTCCGCTCAGGCTACTACCCTTGCCATCGCGGTTTCTGTCCAGAGGGATGTCCTTTGCGTCTTTTTCAGCATCGATGCGTTTGCGGCGGCGCTGGCGCAGGATTAAGAGAACGCCGATCCCGGCTGTAAAAATCACGGTGACTTCGCCAAATGTATCATAACCGCGATAGCTTGCGAGAACGGAGGTCACCATATTCGGGATGCCGATTTCCGTCGGGCTTTCCTGAACATAGCGGGGAGCGACGTGTGTCTGCACCGGGTTTTCCGGATGGCCAAACTCGGGCATTTCATAAGTCGCGTAATACAGTACGGCACCGACCACAACACAGATGACGAGGGGGCCCAAAGCGAGTTTCGGGCGTTCCTTCTCCTGCGATCCGACAAGGGCGAGGGTGCCGATATAGAGAACGGTGCTGATTCCGGCGCCGACGGCCGCTTCGGTAAAGGCGACATCCACGGCATCAAGACTGATAAAAATCAGCGCCATCGTAAAGCTTACGATCCCGAGCAGCATCGTCGCGACAAAGAGGTTGCGCACCATCAGGACCGTCATTGTTCCTGCAATCAGCAACAGCATCAGGAAAATATCTACAAAGGCAGCGATGGTCTTGTCCCCCTCTCGGACTTCTGTGATTGATTATGTTTCGTCATCTGTCTTCTCCTTTGGACCGAAGCCATCCAGTTTCGGCTTCAAACCCGCGACAAAACTGGCCTGCGCAAGCGCGTAGGATGAAGTCGGGCTTGTGAAGAAGACAAAAACGATGATCAGCAGGAGCTTGACAGTAATCAATGAAAACCCGCTTTGCAGGGCGAGGCCGATGAATATCAAAAATGTCGCAAGCGTATCGGCCATGCCACCGGCATGAATGCGGGTATAGAGATCCGGCAGGCGCAGCAGGCCATATCCGGTGATCAGGAGCAGGACACTCCCCGCCAGAATTAAAATCCATGTGGCGATATCGAGGGCCAGTTCCATTATGTGTTATCCCTCGGTTTAGAGAGGGTGCCGCGCAAGGTGCCAAACTTGAAATATTTCAGCACGGCCAATGTGCCGATGAAATTGACCAGGGCGTAAACCAGAGCAAGGTCAAGGAAATCAGGCCGCCCTCCCAGAAACCCCATAACGCCAATTAGCAGGACTGTTTTGGTCCCGATAGCATTGACGGAAAGGATGCGGTCGTATGAGGTCGGGCCAATAATCGCGCGGGTAAGCGCAAGGGCAATGCTGACAAGGATGGCAATTGCAGCAATGGCGTAAATCGTCATGCTTCCTCCATTACCGTGGTGACCCGGCGGTCCATGTCTCCGCTTTTGATCCCGGCTGCGGAAACCTCCGTCATGGAATGAACCATGACCTGGTCGCCATCGAGATCCACCGTCACCGTGCCCGGTGTCAGCGTGATTGAGTTTGCATAAATCACCCGGCCGAGGTCAGATTTCTGGCTGGCGGTTACGGTGAATATGCTGGGCCGTAAATATTTGCGCGGGAAGAGGACGCATTTCGCCACATCAACATTTGCCTTGAAAATCTCGATGAACAGCCATCCCCAATAGGTGATGATGCGGGGCCCCAGATGGAGAGGATGCCCTTCGTGATCCACGACATCCATGCGATAGGCGATAAGAGCGGACAAAAGGCAAGAGGCGACGCCAAATCCGATGATAAGCGGTGTATATATCCCCGACAGCAATAGCCAGACCGCCATTAGCACGAGAAACAAACTGAGGGTTTTTAACAAAGTCCTGCAATCCCTGTCGTCGGCATCTGTTAAAATTAAAGGGAACAAAATTTGCGGCTGATCCCTGACTCTTTCTCCGTATATGCCATGGGTTTTTCCCTGCTGCAAGCATCAACCATGCGATAAACTGCTGCGGCCGATTTATCATGATGCCAAATACTTCTTTTGCCATACCATGTTACCCGTAACCTGCATCAAATACTCAACCAATTCGAATATTGAAAGTTTCCTTAAAAATGTGTTAAACTCTTCCTCTGGCGAGACGATACAGGACGTCCGCCAAGTTCGGGAGTAATATATGACAGCCAAAATTGAACAATTACGGAGTAAGCAGGAAGAGACAAAATCGATCGAGTCCCCGGAAGCAACCTTTGAAATGACAGGCCGTGTTAAATGGTTCAACACGGTCAAGGGTTTTGGTTTTTTGACGCCAAATAACGAACCGGGCGATATTTTTCTCCATCTTTCTTGTCTGCGCGAGGCCGGTCATGAGTATGTGGCGGAAGGTGTAAGCGTAACCTGTATTGTCGTGCGTCGCTCGAAAGGGCTTCAGGCAATCAAGGTTCTCGATATTGACACGTCGACGGCAGTTCCTTTCGAGCCGCGAGTGCCGGAAAAGAACAACGTCACCAACCATCCTGCGGTGCAGCCGCAGGGCGATTTTGTCGAAGTTGAAGTAAAATGGTTCGATCCGGTTAAGGGGTATGGCTTCCTGACCCGTGGGGACGGCACGCAGGATATTTTTGTCCATATGGAGACTTTGCGCCGTGAAGGGGCGTTGCCCGTTCAGGCTGGCCAGAGGATGAATGTGCGGATCGGCGATAGCGAAAAGGGACCGCAAGTCGCAGAAATTCAGCGTCCGGAATAATTTCTATTCCGGACGAGAATCGCTTCTTCTTCCTTTCATTCACCGCCTATTGCAGGGCAGTGGCATAGTCTTCTACAGGCTTGATCGTCTCGATCAGGCCCTGTTTTTTCATGAATTTTGCGAAACGGTCGTATCGACCTATATCGAGAGCCGCGGGGCGCAATGCGAAGCGGGGAATCGTCGCGCTCCAGGCCCGCCGATTTAGCTCGTCATCAAGTTCTTTATGATTCTTGATGAACAACTTCCAGCTTTCCTCCGGGTGATTGATGAGATATTGCGTCGCTTCCTCCAATGCCTCGACAAACGGGATCAACCTTGGATCATTCAGTTTTGCTGAATTGGCGACAACGATAAGCTCGTCATAGGCTGGCACGCCCTCTTCCTCGGGATAGAAGGCCCGTCCCGGATATCCTTCAATATCCATCTGGTTTAACTCGAAGTTTCGAAAGGCGCCGATGACGGCATCCACCTGTCCGGACAGGAGGCTGGGGGAGAGTGAGAAATTCACATTGATGAGGGTCAGGTCTGACAGGGAGATGCCATGCGGTTCCAGCATGGCTTTAAGCAGCGCCGTTTCAAATCCACCAATGGAATAGCCGATCTTTTTCCCTTTGAGGTCGGCAAGGGTCGCTATAGGGCCGTCTTTAAGAACCACGAGGCTGTTGAGGGGGGTAGCCACCAGTGTGGCAATCCGCTTGAGAGGCAATCCTTCCGCCACTTGCATATGAAGTTGGGGCTGATAGGAGATCGCCAGGTCCGCCTTGCCGGCCGCGACCAGTTTTGGTGGATCATTCGGATCAGCCGGGGCAATCATCTCGACATCAAGTCCATGCTTTTTGAAGATTCCCTTTTCATCGGCGACAATCAGGGGGGCATGATCCGGGTTGACGAACCAGTCCAGTAGCAAAGTCAGCTTTTCCGCGGCGCTGACCGTTGTGCTCTGGATCGCGAGAACGAGCAATAGGGAAAGAAATAGTCGTTTCATTTACAAACTCCGTTTTTGGGGGGCAGTGTCGTCCTGATCCGAAAGCCAGGGCAAGGCGCGCCGGAGGCTATGATCGATCAGGTAATAGAGGAGAAGCGCCATGAGGGTCAGGACCAGCAGGCTGGCGAACATCAGGTCTGTCTGTACACGGGCGTTGGCATGGAGCATCAGGTAGCCGAGGCCGGAAGAGGCGCCAACCCACTCGCCAACCACGGCCCCGATCGGGGCTATGGCGGCGGCGACCCGGATGCCCGACGCGAGGGAGGGAAGAGCGTAGGGGATCTTGATATAGCGATAGAGGCGGATAAGGTTCCCAAGACGACCCTTGCGGCCTGATTGCTGCAAAAGAGCGGCGAGGTTCAGCCATGCAGGCTCCGTCCGGTTAAGGCCATCCAGAAACCCGACGGTCACCGGGAAATAGATGATAAGCAGGCTCATGACCACTTTTGGGGCAATGCCATACCCCAACCAAAGCACGAGCAGCGGTGCGATCGCGAAGACGGGAATCGCCTGGCTCGCGATTAGAAGTGGGAAAACCCATTGTTTTACAGGTTGATAAGCGGAAATCATGAGAGCCGATATCATCCCGAACATAACACCGAGAACAAGGCCCAAAAGAATTTCGGAGGCCGTAGTGAGCGCATTCTCTGCAATTAGTCCAGCATGATTTAAGAGCGCTTCCATCACGATCAGTGGTGAGGGGAGTATGAACTTCGGCAGATCAAGAAGAGCGGCTATCGCTCCCCAGAGGAGAAACAACCCGGCTATTGTTATCAGGATACGGAAAATCTTCATGGCTGCTGTCCCGAAGCGGCCAGCCGCGCCATAATATCGGAGTAATGATGTTTCAGAACGTCGTCTGTTGGATCGCGTGGAATGCGGCCCTCAGGAATCAGCGGGGGAGAGAGAGTGGCAGGGTTGCCCGAAAGAACATGAATGTTATGTCCAAGCCGCAGGGCCTCCAGCGGATCATGAGTAATAAGCAAGACCGTCTTGCCGGTCAGCATTTCCGCTGCCAGATCCTGAAGACGGAATTTCGTAATGGCGTCGAGCGCGGAAAAAGGCTCATCCATCAGGACAATCGGCGCCCCTTCCATTAATGTCCTGGCGAGGGCGACGCGCTGGCGCATGCCGCCGGAGAGAGTGGAGGGAAGGGCATCCTGCCGGTCCGCAAGCCCGACGTGGTCGAGGAGAGCGCGGGCACGGTCAATATCTGGGGTTTCACCCCGCAGCCGCCCTCCAATCAACAGATTATCCAAGACCGTCGCCCAGGGCAGGAGTAGGTCTTGCTGATCCATATAGGATAATCGGCCCGCGAGCGAGCCACTATCACTGACCGTTATACGGCTTTCCCCTGGCAGTGGGATAAAGCCGGCGAGAATTTTGAGGATACTGCTTTTGCCGACACCACTCGGTCCCAGCAGACAGGTGATCCGGCCAGGCTTCAGCGTCAGGTCGAGATTGCCGAGGATCAACTGCCCGTCAAATTCGAGGCAGTCGAGATTCAGCATTATGCCGACAGGTGACGGACCTTCCGATGGGTTATTCATCGGCTTCGGCATAGAGAAATTGTCTGGGCGTTCCGGTTCCATTGACCTCTCGTTCCTACGCAGGTATTAACCTGATCAGGTTCGGGGTCGTTCCGCGTATCGGAACCTCTCAGCCAACATGGCTCCCCCCGAGGAAGCCTCACTATAAAGAAAATACGTTCGCAGACAAGGGATTATTCGGCCGAATGGCATCATTCATCAGTTCGCGTATCGGTTTTATATCCGTGCTGACAGGATTGATTTCATTGCTGTTTTTTGCGGCGGGGTCGATGCTTTACGCACAGACGCTCAGCCAGAGCGAAAGACTCGTCCTGAAAACCTCCGAGCGAAGCATTCTCCTGGATGTTGAAGTTGCGGATGATGCCGAGGAACGGAGTAAAGGGCTGATGCATCGTCATGCCTTGCCGCCAATGCAGGGAATGCTTTTTGACTTCGGGAAAACCCGGAAAATTACGATGTGGATGAAAAATACAGAGATTCCGCTAGATATGTTCTTTGTGGATGCGGCCGGAAAAATTCTATACATCAAGAATGGCGCAATCCCTCATTCCCTGGATATTGTCACCTTTGACGGCACTGCCCGGGCGGTGCTTGAGTTGAACGGGGGATTTGCGAAAGAAAATTCTGTTCAGGTCGGGGATGTTCTGTATCATCCCATTTTTGAAAATCAGTAACCGCCGGAAAAACAATGAACAAGAAAACACCCGGAACCCACCCTGTCCCAGATGGCTTTGAAATTGTTGAAAGAAAGGCACCGTTCACACAAGCAAACGGCCCTTTCTATGAGAAGATTACTGGCGAGGGCAAGCTGATCCGGGCTTTTCGGGTTGAAGAACGTCATCTCAACAGTATCAAGGTAGTGCATGGGGGGATGATGATGACATTTGCGGATTCCGCGCTGGCGGCATCCGTCGTTCATGAAACCGGTCGACGTTGTGTGACTATCAAGATGAACTCCGAATTCCTTTCGCCGGCGCGGGAAGGGGACTGGGTGGAATCCGATGTTGAGGTGATTCGAAGCACGCGGACGGTCGTCTTTGTCCGCGGTGAGTTGAGGGCCCGTGGCAAAGCAATATTCAAAGCCGATGCCATATTCCACTATGTTCATGTGGGCGCTTAGAAAAATTCTTAATTCTGACTTGCGAGCCGGGCTTTGTTAGTATAGATGATCCTTTCACCGAACGGGGCGTAGCACAGCCTGGTAGTGCGCTCGCTTTGGGAGCGAGAGGTCGCAAGTTCGAATCTTGCCGCCCCGACCATATTGAAAACCCTGTGAATCAATGATTTGCAGGGTTTTTTTATTGCGCCGGGCCAGAATATACATGACGATTCTATGAAGAATTCTGGATTGTTGCGCTTTCCGTTGCCGTCACGTAAATTTTCATTAGAATATTATAAAGATATTTTTTGGATGGAGGTGACGGGTCAATGAAAGAAAGTGTCATATATAAGGTCTTTAAGAGACAGGCACGTTTCTCGGTTTTCCTACTGGGCCTTTTGATTGCACCTGCTATCGCCCAGGCGGATACATTTACTGGTCTCAAGCCCGCTTCGCCACAGCCGGATGCCGCCGATCTCAAGCCTGGCCTGGCGGTGACCTATTACGGTGTGAAGGTCGACAGTATCAAAGAGCTTGAAGAGAATATGGGCTATATGGATGGCAAGCCGGGAGAGCCTATCCCAATGCTAAATTATCAGGTTGGCAATGGTAATGTTTTGACAGCGAACAGTAATGATATGGTCGGTGCGATCATCAAGGGCTTTATCAAGATGGAACAGCCCGGTCGCTATGTTTTTATGGTGCATTCAAATGACGGAGTCTGGGTATCCATCGGAGACAAGCTGATCTATGAAGACCCGGACGTGCATGCCGACCGCTTTTCTGATGAAATAATTGTTGAGATTTCAGAGCCGGGCTGGTATCCGGTCCATATCAAGTATTTCGAGAAAAAGAACACTGCGACATTGGAGCTTTACTGGGAAGCGCCGGGCTTTGGCGAGCTGGACTATGTGCCTGCCGAGGTCTTCAGTCATACTGGAGAGTAACAGAGAGATGACAATGAAGGCGAGAATTTTCCAACCGGCAAAGAACGCCATGCAGTCGGGTCGCAAGGGCACAAAGCACTGGCGGCTTGAATATGCGCCCTCCGAAGCAAGATATATTGAGCCGTTGATGGGCTGGACCGGGTCAAGGGACATGAACGCCCAGGTGACGGTCGATTTTGACGATAAGGAAAGTGCCATTGCCTTTTGCGAGTCGAACAACATTCCCTATACGGTTTTTGAGCCCAAGAAGCGCCGCCTTCATTTGAAGGCCTATGCGGAAAACTTCGCCTATACACGGGTTCGCGGCTAGCATCAGATCGAGTTTCGCAGAATAACGGCCCCGTAGCTCAGCTGGATAGAGCAATTGACTTCTAATCAATAGGTCGCACGTTCGAGTCGTGCCGGGGTCACCAATTTTTTTGCCCGACCGGTTGTGGTCGGGCATAACATATTTGATACCTGTCAGCCCTTCAATGCATTATCTATAGGTGTATAATCGAGCCCCAGATCGCGGGAGACGGGTTCACAGGTGATTAGGCCATTCCATACATTCAGGCCATTCGCGAGATGCCGGTCATCCCGCAGTGCCTGTTTCCAGCCTTTGTCCGCAATGCGCAGGGCATGGGGCAGGGTGACGTTATTCAACGCGTAGGTGGAGGTTCGGGCGACACCGCCGGGCATATTGGCGACGCAGTAGTGAACAACCCCATCAACCACATAAGTCGGGTCCGCGTGAGTCGTCGCCTTGGAGGTTTCGAAGCATCCTCCCTGATCAATCGCCACATCGACAATGACGGCACCTTCCTGCATGGTGGAGAGCATTTCTCGGGTCACGAGCTTCGGCGCGGCGGCACCCGGAATGAGCACGGCGCCGATCACCAGATCGGCCTCCATCACCAGTCGCTCCAGAAGGGCATTTGTCGAATAAATCACCTTGGCGGAGGATTCGAAATGGTTTTCGAGTCGCTCCAGGGTTACCGGGTTGCGATCAAGGATTGTGACGTCAGCATGTAGGCCAATTGCCATCTGCGCCGCATTAAATCCGACAACGCCGCCGCCGATAATCACAACCTTGCCGGGCGCAACTCCGGGCACGCCACCAAGGAGAACGCCACGTCCTCCATGGGCTTTTTCAAGCGCCGCAGCTCCAGCCTGAACCGACATGCGGCCGGCCACTTGACTCATTGGTTTCAAAAGCGGGAGGCCGCCAGAATTATCCGTTACCGTCTCGTAGGCGATGCAGACGGCACCTGATTTGATCAGATCGTGGGTTTGTTCCGGATCCGGCGCAAGGTGGAGATATGTATAGAGAATCTGGCCTTCGCGCAGCATGGCTCGCTCAACCGCCTGGGGCTCCTTTACCTTGACGACCATTTCGGAGCGGCCAAAAATTTCCTCTGCCGTCCCGACAATTTTGGCGCCAACGGCCTCATAATCCTCGTTCAGTGCGCCGATATCACGGCCCGCATTTGTTTCCACCAGAACTTCATGCCCACGGGCAGTCAGTTCCCCGGCGCTTTCCGGTGTCAATCCGACACGGTATTCGTGATTTTTGATTTCCTTGGGTGTTCCGACGATCATGCTGTTCTCTCCCCCAGACAGATCAATTTTGAATGATAATATTATACAGCTTTTGCGTGAAATTTTTTCCGAAAAATATTTTGTTTGTGCGGAATTTTAGTATAAATTCCTGATTAGATGATAATTATTGGGAAATATTCCAATGGATAGCTTTGATCGTCAAATTTTGTTGGAGTTGCAGCGTGACTCAAGCCAGCCTATTTCGGAAATCGCGGAGCGGGTAAATCTCTCTCTGTCTGCCTGTCATCGCCGCATCAAATTGTTGGAGGATGCTGCCGTTATTGACGGTTACATGGCGCGGCTGGACAAGCGCTCGCTCGGTCTGGAAGTTGACGTTTTTGTCGAGATTTCACTGACATCGCAAAGTCAGGAGACACTTGATTTTTTTGAAAAAGCGGTAATGACCTATGACGAGATACTGGAGTGTCATCTGACAACGGGGAACGCAGATTATATCATGCGCGTAACGGCGAGCGATGTGCGAGACTATGACCGCATCCACAGGAACTGCCTGGCAAAGCTGCCCCATGTGGCAAGCATGCGGTCAATCTTTGCCTTGCGGGCGATCAAACCCTGGAAAGGGTACCCGGTCTTTGGAAACTATCAGAAAGCGCCGTGACGACCCTCGCCGGCGGCAAAGCGGGCCGCGCCGGCCTTTGCTTCCCTCTGTTTCGCTTCCTCCGCGGCCATCATTTCGAACTGAATGGCTTCCGCGTCGGTTTTGCCTTCCTGCATGTAAACGCTTTCCCGGTCTGACAGCATGGCAATTTGTGGAAAGTCCGCAATTTGCAGGGCGAGTTCTTCTGCGGCGGCTAGCGCTGTGCCATTCGGGACGACGCGTGTGACCAACCCCATGGACAGGGCCTCGTCTGCGGGAACCGGTCGCCCGGTCAGCATCATGTCAAGTGCCCGGCCCATGCCGATGACGCGCGGCAGGCGAACGGTGGTTCCATCGCTCATCGGGACACCCCAGCGACGGCAGAAAATACCGAACACCGCCGTTTCCTCGGCGATCCGGATATCGCAGTAAAGGGCAAGTCCCATGCCGCCGGCGCAGGCATGACCGGCAATGGCGCCAATCAGCGGCTTTGAAAGCGGCTTGTGAAACGGTCCGTCCTGATGACCAGCCCAGGCCTTGTAATCGATCCGGTTCGCGGCTTCTTTCAGGTCCGCACCTGAGCAAAAAGCACCGCCCGCCCCGGTGATGACAGCGACGCGCTGGCTATCATCCGCCTCGAAAGCGCGAAAGGCGGTTGAGAGGAGTTCCATCGATTCCTGATCGAGCGCGTTCCGGACTTCAGGCCGATTGACGATAATCGTTGTAACGGGTCCCTTTGATTCGGTTATTATTTTTTGTTTGTTTGTCATGGGTTTCGCTTTCATTTGAGAGCGTTTAAAGAGATGCATTTGAGCAGACCAACCCGAGGTGACGGTTATATACGCCCCCGTATACCGCCATCGGATCTTCGCAAAGATCAGTTCAGACGTTTGGTCACAAACCCCTCTTCGCGGGGGTATTTCTCCTTAATGCAGGTCTCCGCCTTCTGCGGGTTTTCCGCTTCGACAGCAAAGCGGCATGGAGTGGCCCAGCGCATTGAAATATGGGGATGTTCCTGATTGTTGTCGAGCGCGTTACGCGCTTCTGTATTGTAAACGGAAAAAACGTAGGTACTCATTATCTCGCTCTAACTTTTACTCTCGGGCTTGTGCCCATTTTCGTCAGGGAGCTAATGACGAAAACATCCCTGACCGGCGACAGTGCTAATCGTTCGTCATGACACTGTAACATTAGGCAAGTTTAAACTGCAACAATATCATATTTACGCCGTTTATTACCTCGATTTCCGTCATTTTTCCGGCGCAACGAGAGAAGCCGAGCTTTCCATCTGTTTCCGGTAATCCCGGGTAACATCCAATGCGTGCTGGACAATTTTCTCGGTCACGGGATTATAGGGTTCTGTCGGGTAGGATGCCGTGAATTTAAGGCTGGGAGGGTGCCAGACGCACTGAATTTCCTGTAGGCGGCCATTTACAATATCAGCCTGAATCATCTGTCGCGGAAGGTTTGCAATGCCGACACCGTCAAGAGCCATCCTATGAATAGCTGCGAGTGAGCTTGAAGAATAAATACGGGTGGGCAATTCCGTATTTTTTCGGAGTTGTCGCGATAATTCTGCATAGGGCCGCGTATTCCGCGCATAGGTGATGAGAGGAGAGGCGGCCAGTTCGTCAAGGGAAAGCTGGCGATCTGTTTCAATCTGGAGTGAGGGGGCTGCAGCCCAGATAACGTCAAACTCGATCAGGTCGTGATTTTCAATCTGGAAATCCGTCACCGGCCCCATCAGCAAGGCAAAGTCGATTGCGCGCTCGATCAGTTCTTTTCGCAAGTTGGGTGTCGTGTCAACAACAAGGTCAATCTCGATTGCCGGAAACTTTTGATGCAGGCCAGACAGGAATTCAGGCAGGAACGTATGGACAATTGCTTCTGAGAATCCGAGACGCAGTATGCCGACAAAATCCTCGTCATGGCTGATCTTGTCGACCAGCATGGCAGATGTCCTGAGAAGTTTCTCTGCATATGGGAGAAGCTCAAGCCCCTTGGCGGTTAGATGAATGAAACCTGTGTCCCGCTCGAACAGGCGGACACCGAGCGTTTCCTCCAACCGGGCAATCCGGGAGGATATTGCAGGTTGTGTCGTATTCATTTTCTCGGCCGTTTTACGAAAACTGCGCAAAGAAGAGACCCAAAGAAAAGTCTGGAGTTGGGTGAGGTTGATATTTCCGGGAACCATAAAAATTGCCTATCAAGTTCATATGATTTCAGTAAGAAGTATTTATATATGAATGATGAATGGCTGTCAGGCCGCCGCCGGAAAATATTTTTTCGCAGCGCGGCAAACAAAGGCTTTCACGATAGGGGGGCTTTCGTTATTCTCACCACAAGAAAAAATAATGTCTGACATCAATAAGATAAAAGAGGAAATAAGTATGTCCGCAGCACCCGCTCCTACACGTGAAGATTGGCAAAAGCTTGAAGGCGAAATTTCGATCCGGAACAAGGCATTCATCAATGGCCAGTATGTCGATGCCGCATCCGGCAAAACATTCGACTGTATCAGCCCGCTTGATGGCCGTGTTCTGACCCAAGTCGCTTCCTGTGATGTTGAGGACGTAAACCGTGCCGTGACCGCGGCGCGCGCCGCCTTTGATTCCGGCGCCTGGTCCCGCGCCGCGCCCGCCAAACGCAAGGCGGTCCTGCAGAAATTTGCCGGTCTGATCATGAAGAACAAGGACGAACTGGCGTTGCTGGAATGTCTCGACATGGGGAAACCCGTTAAATGGGCAGGCGCCGTAGATATACCGGGATCTGCGGGCAGTATTTCCTGGTATGCCGAGGCGATTGACAAGGTTTATGATGAAATCGCACCAACTGATCGCCGCCGGTCCCTCGCGCTGATCACGCGGGAGCCGATTGGTGTTGTCGCCTGTGTGGTTCCATGGAATTTCCCATTGCTGATGGGGGCGTGGAAATTTGCTCCGGCATTGGCAGCAGGCAACAGCGTGATCCTAAAACCGGCAGAACAGTCTCCGTTGACAGCGCTGCGGATTGCGGAACTGGCGATTGAAGCTGGCATCCCCGAAGGTGTCTTCAACGTCCTTCCCGGCTTTGGCGAAACAGCCGGTCAGGCTCTTGGCCGGCACATGGACGTGGATGCGCTTGCGTTCACCGGCTCGACCGAGGTTGGCAAGATGTTCATGCGCTATTCAGGGGAAAGCAACCTGAAAGCCATTGGCCTCGAATGCGGTGGTAAGAGCCCGAGTCTGGTTATGGGCGACGCGGACCTTGATCTTGCCGCCAAGAAAATTGCCATGGGCGTCTTCTTTAACCAGGGTGAAGTTTGCACTGCGGCCTCCCGCATTGTTGTGCAGGACAGTGTAAAGGACGAACTGATCGAGAAAATCTCGAATGTTGCGAAAACCCTGCAGCCGGGCGATCCGCTGGATGCCAAGACAATTGTCGGCGCCATGGTCGATAAAACCCAGACAGAGCGCGTCATGGGCTATATCGGCAAGGGCCAGGAAGAAGGGGCAAAACTGCATTATGGCGGCAATCAGGTCATGCAGGACACGGGCGGTTTTTATATCGAGCCGACGATTTTCGATAATGTGTCGAACGATATGACCATTGCGAGAGAGGAAATCTTCGGTCCGGTTGTCAGCACGATCACCTTCAAGGATATGGAAGAGGGCATCAAGATTGCCAACGACACGATATACGGGCTGGCGGCTTCCGTCTGGACACGGGATATCTCGAAGGCGCATCAGCTGGCTCAGGCACTCCGGGCCGGGACAGTCTGGGTCAATACCTATGACGACGTCGATATGTCAACGCCGTTCGGCGGTTACAAGCAGTCGGGCAATGGCCGGGACCGCTCTCTTCATGCTCTTGAAAAATACACTCAGTTGAAAACAACCTGGATCAATATCGCCTGATCGCTGAGTTTCAAGAAATCTGGGAGGAAAAAATGAAGAGTTATCAGTTTGAAGAATACGGGGCGCCGCTGGTGGAAAACACCGGCGACGCTCCGGTCGCGACGGGGGATCAGGTCCTCATGGATGTCACTGCCTGTGGCGTCTGCCATAGTGATATTCATATCTGGGAAGGGCATTTTGATCTCGGCAATGGCAAGCAGCTTAACATCAAGGGGGGGCGGGAGCTTCCCTTTACGCTTGGCCATGAAATTGTCGGCACGGTAACGGCAGTCGGCGAGAATGTGACGGACGTTAAAGTCGGTGACAAGCGCGTTGTCTATCCGTGGATCGGGTGCGGAGAATGCGCGACCTGTGCTTCGGGTGAGGAACAGCTCTGTAACCGTCCGTGCCAACTCGGTATTGACGTGGCCGGCGGGTATTCCGATACCCTGATCGTACCGCATGCGCGTTATCTCCTCGACTACGGGTCCCTGCCCAAGGAACTGGCCTGCACCTATACATGTTCGGGTCTGACGGCCTATAGCGCGCTGAACAAGGTGAAATCCCGCACCGACGGCGGGAAACTGTTGATTATGGGCGCGGGCGGTGTTGGTCTTGCGGCGATGGCAATTGCAGAATCCGTGACTGATGCCGAAATTTATGTCGCGGATATCGATCCGGCAAAACGCGAGGCTGGATTGCAGGCAGGGGCGATTGCGGCAATCGATCCATCCGATCCGGCAGCCTTTAAAAGCTTCATGGGTACGACAGGTGGCGGTGTGAATGCCACCATCGATTTTGTAGGCGCGGAAAGCAGTGCGGCCTTCGGCGCCAAGGTTCTTGCGAAAGGGGGAAAGCTTGTAATTGTCGGGTTGTTTGGCGGCAGCTTCTCCATGCCGCTTCCGATGTTCCCGATCAAGGCAATGTCGGTCGAAGGAAGCTATGTCGGCAACCTTCAGGAAATGCGGGAGTTGATGGAACTCGCAAAGGCCGGAAAACTCAACGAACTCACCATTGTTCCGCGTCCCATGAAAGAAGCCTATAACACGCTTGAGGATTTGCGTGCCGGGAAAGTCGTCGGCCGCGTTGTTCTGCAAAGCTAGGCTTTGATAGTGCATTAAAAAAAGGCGGCATTTTAAGTGCCGCCTTTTTTTGTGTCTTTGCCGTAAATTTTCAGTGAATAGGACCGGCTATCTCCATGTCGATCAGTTCGCTGACGACGCGGATGAGTTCGATGCAGGCATAGAGATCTTCCTCGGCCTCGCAATTCTCGCGCAAGGTTTGCGCTTCGGCATGGAGCATATCGATGGCATTTTCTCCCTGATGGATGATCAGGTTATGGGCCGTACTGTATAAATCCACCGTCGTGTCCGGGTGCAATTCAATTGTGTTCATCATGGCGTCTATCCTTGCGCGAAGCCAACTTTCCAATATGCCGCTAATTTTAGGAAAATACTCTTAAAGGAAGGTTAAGGTCGGAAGACGCGCGTGCGGATTTTCTAAAAAGGGAGTTCTACCGCATTGGTGAGGAAGCGCATGAAGGGCGTAGCTTTTTGAAAAGCATCATCCACTTCTTCAATGAAATCAGGCTGTGTGATACGCTCAACGGAACTGAGCGGCTTAGTGATGAAGAGAGTCTTGCGTTTCAGATCCTCGATTTCCGGATGATCCGGCGAGAACCCTTTTGGAGCACGTTTCAGGCTATCGCCCCAGATGCCGTCAAATGTATCCTGAAAGTCGGGGTCTGCTTTCACAGCTTGCCATTTTTTCGAATTTTCATCGATCGCCCGGCGAATTGCTCTAAGAGCCGGAGCAGGTGGCAGATATATCCCGCCACCAAAGCGGACACCATCCAGTGCGATATGCACATAATAGCCTGGTGCATGGGCGTCGCGACCGGCCTGATGGCGAAACTGGCAGGCGAGATGCTCCTTGTACGGCTTTGGATCACGGGAGAAGCGGACATCGCGGTAGATACGGAACATCGAGCCACCATGCGGACGGGCATCGGCAATATACATGGGCGCGATTGCCTCAAGTCGCGGTGCCATGGCCTCGATGAAATCACACATGGGATAGACGACTACATCCTTATATCGCTGTTTGTTTTTCGTGAACCATTCCCGATTGTTATTTTCAATTAATTCGGCATAAAATCGCAGGAGGTCTTTGGGAAACCCGGGGAAATTTGTGGCCATCGTCAAACTCTATGCTTTCCTTAGGTCGATCACCCGCTTTGCCTTGCCAAGGGAGCGCTCGATAGAGCACGGCGCGCAGATATCGATGGTTGCGGTTACCCCAAGGATACTTTTTATCCGTTGCTGCAGATTATCGGCTGCGGTCTGATCCGATGAGCCGGACAGCGTATGTTCAACGCGCACGGTGAGGGTGTCGAGGGCGCTTTCCCGCCGGATTTCAAGAACATAATGAGCGGACAGCCCGTCTGTCTGAACCACCAGCTCCTCGACTTGCGACGGGAAGAGGTTGACGCCGCGAATGATCAGCATGTCATCTGTACGCCCCGTGATTTTCTCAATGCGGCGCATGCTGCGGGCGGTGCCGGGAAGCAGGCGGGTGAGATCGCCTGTACGATAGCGGATAACCGGGAAGGCTTCCTTTGTGAGTGTGGTAAAGACAAGCTCGCCTTTCTCGCCGTCGGGCAAAACCTTGCCCGTTTCCGGATCGATAATTTCAGGATAAAAATGATCCTCCCAGATAACAGGACCGTCCTTGGTCTCGATACATTCATTGGCAACGCCGGGCCCCATCACTTCTGAAAGGCCATAGATATCGAGGGCGTCAATATCGAAACGTTCCTCGATCTCGTTGCGCATGGCCTCGCTCCAAGGCTCAGCTCCGAATATCCCGGCCTTTAATGGTGACTTTCGCGGATCAAGCCCCTCCCGTTCGAACTCCTCTGCAATAGCCATCATATAGGACGGGGTGACCATGATAATGTCCGCGCCGAAGTCATTTATGATCTGAACCTGACGCTCTGTCTGTCCACCCGACATGGGAACAACAGTACAACCAAGCCGCTCAGCTCCGTAATGCGCGCCAAGGCCACCGGTAAAGAGACCATAACCATAGGTGACATGGACAGTATGTTCACGTCGTCCGCCACTCGCGCGGATGGAGCGGGCGACAAGGTTTGACCAGTTATCAATATCGCCCTGCGTATAGCCGACGACCGTTGCCCGGCCAGTTGTCCCGGAGGAGGCGTGAAGTCTGACGATATCTGCTTTTGGTACAGCAAACATGCCGAAGGGATAATTATCGCGAAGGTCCTGCTTTTTGCAGAAGGGAAACTTCGCGAGATCCTCCAGAGATTTTAGATCATCGGGTTGAACACCGGCGGCATCAAACCGTTCCCGAAAAAGCGGAACATTCCGGTAGGCATGCGACAAACTCCATTTGAGACGATCGAGTTGCAGGGCCAAAATTTCATCCCGGCTGGCAATCTCGATCGGATCAAGTTCTTCCCTTGACGGTGGGGTCAGACGCATGTCTCCCTCATTCGTTATACGCGTTCGATAACCGTGGCGATCCCCTGGCCGACACCGATGCACATGGTGCAGAGCGCGTAGCGCCCGCCGGTGCGGTGAAGCTGATACATGGCCGTTGTGAGCAGACGCGCACCGGACATACCGAGTGGATGACCAAGCGCAATTGCCCCGCCAAGCGGATTGACACGCGGATCATCATCCTTCAGGCCCAATTCACGCATGACAGCAAGGCCCTGCGCGGCGAAGGCTTCGTTGAGTTCGATAACATCCATGTCGCCCATTGTAAGACCCAACCGGGCGAGCAGCTTCTGGCTGGCAGGTGCGGGGCCGATCCCCATGATCCTTGGCGGAACACCGGCTGTGGCGGCCCCCAAAATGCGGGCCTTGGCGGTCAGGCCATATTCCTCGATCGCATCATCGGAAGCGAGCAGGATGGCGCAAGCGCCATCATTCACTCCGGAGGCATTTCCGGCAGTGACAGATCCGCCCGCCCGGAACGGAGCTTTCAACGCGGCAAGCTTTTCAATAGTGGTTGCCCGTGGATGCTCGTCTTTATTCACAATGATCGGATCGCCCTTGCGCTGCGGAATGGAGACAGGAATAATCTCGTCATTGAAGGAACCATTGGCTTGCGCCGCAGCGGCCTTCTCCTGGCTGCGCAGGGCGAAAAGATCCTGATCTTCGCGGCGGACCTGATAGTCCTCCGCCACATTCTCCGCCGTTTCGGGCATGGAATCGATGCCGTACTGGTCCTTCATCTTCTTGTTGACGAAGCGCCAGCCAATTGTGGTGTCAAAAATCTCGGCATTGCGAGAGAAAGGCGTCGTCGCCTTACCCATGACGAACGGTGCCCGGCTCATGCTTTCGACGCCGCCGGAAATGCCGAGATTGGCTTCCCCGGTCATAATCTGTCGCGCGATAGACGCTGTCGCGTCCATGCCGGAGCCACAAAGCCGGTTGATCGTGGCGCCGCCAACACTTTCGGGCAGGCCGGCGAGAAGGGCACTCATACGGGCAACATTGCGGTTATCCTCTCCAGCCTGGTTGGCGTTGCCAAACATCACATCATCAACCTTTTCCCAGTTGACGGATGGATTGCGTTCCATCAGGGCCTTGATCGGAATGGCGCCAAGGTCATCCGGGCGAATGGCGGACAAGCTGCCGCCATATCGGCCGATCGGGGTTCTGACTGCATCACAAATATAGGCGTTTTTCATTTTTCTTCTTTCTCATTGAGACCCGGGATCATCTGTCCCTTGATCGTGTGGGAATTGCCCCGAAACAGGGCGACGGTTTGACCTTCCTCGTCCGTAACGGAGATATCGTAAAGGCCGGTGCGGCCCGTCCGGCTTTTTTCTATTGCGCTTGCGGTGAGCAGGGTATCGGGCCCAACAGCCTTAAGGAAATTAATCTGTGCACCTTGTGCCACGGTATTCTGGTTATAGGCATTGCAGGCATAGGCAAAGGCCGTATCCGCGAGGGTGAAGACATAGCCGCCATGGCATATTTTATGCCCGTTCAGCATAAAATCGGCGACGCGCATGGTCATTATGGCGCGTCCGGGGCTGATGTCTTTCAGCGCAATGCCGAGATGCTGTGCCGCTATGTCCTTGCGGTACATCGTTTCACCGACGGTTCTGGCAATATCCTGCGGGCTCAGCCTTTCGTTCTCCGGCATGTCAGCGGCCCTTGAAGTTGGCTTTCCGTTTGCCAAGGAACGCGGAAACGCCCTCGATGAAGTCTTCTGTCTGGCTTGCCTTCTGCTGGAAATCCCGCTCGACCGCCAGCTGCGTTTCAAGATCGTTGCCAAGACTCTCGTTCATGGCCTTCTTGATCAGCGTATACCCCGCGGTCGGCCCGGAGGCTAAGCGTTTTGCGAGCTCCTCTGCTGCGGGCATCAGCCCGTCGTCCGGATAGCTTTTCCAGATCAACCCCATCTTTTCGGCGTCTTCGGCCGGGAGTTTGTCCCCTAGCATGGCGAGGCCCATGGCCTTACCCGATCCCACGAGGCGCGGCAGAAAATAAGTGCTGCCGGCATCGGGTACGAGACCGATATGGCAAAAGGCCTGAAGAAAATAGGCGGACTTGGCGGCGAGCACAATGTCGCAGGCGAGGGCCAGGCTCATGCTGGCCCCGGCCGCGATACCATTGACCGCGGCAATAACAGGTTTGTCAAGCGCCCGGACAAAGAGGATCAGTGGATTATAGTTTTTCTCCAGTGTTTCTCCAGCATCCAGAGCCCCGCCCGACGCGCTGCTTGAAGATAGATCGGCGCCTGCGCCAAAGGCCCGGCCTTCGCCGGTGATCAGGACGGCGCGAACGTCATCGCCCTTCAATACCGGCATAATCGAGCGCAATTCCTCATGCATTTCGTCGCTGAAAGAATTCAGCTTGTCCGGCCGGTTCAGCGTGATTTTCGCGACTCCATCCTGGACATCGAACTTAATCGTAGCGTAGGTCATGGTTCCCGTACTTTCTTGTTTGTTGGTTTTCCGAAAGCTTGTTTGCCAGAGATTAATCGAATAATCAGGGGGATAACAGGATTTTTCTTCTATATTCAGAGGTGGCGTGAAGAAGAGCTTGAACGTTAAGCAGAAATCCGGCGGAAAGGACGAGAAGGAATAGAGCCTATATTTTAGCGCGAGAGCGCTGGCTCAGCGTGTTTCACACAATTGCGACCCGATTTTTTCGCAGAATACAGAGCCTGATCCGCTCGGTTGATAAATGTCATCACATTCTCTCGATTTGCATATGCTGTTACACCAAGTGACATTGTGATTTTACCAACTTCCTTCTTGGTGGAGCGCTTGATGAGCTTCTTCGCGGAAATTGCCATTCGCAGGTCATTTGCAATATTGACGGCTTCAGACAATTCAGTGTTAGGAAGAATGACGCTAAATTCTTCACCTCCATATCTCGCGGCGACAGCGCTACCGTCTATTCCCTTCGCCAATGTGCTCGCGACCAGTTTTATCACCTGATCTCCGAAGGTGTGACCATGTGTGTCATTGAAATCCTTGAAGTGGTCAATGTCGGCCATGATCAGGCACAGGTTTGCTTCTTTTTCTTGTGCTTCACTTACTTTCTTCGCAAGTTCCATATCGAAACTTTTGCGATTGGGAATTCCGGTAAGGGAATCGGTGTGGGCTTCCTGCTGAACAAATTGCAGCCGTCTTTTCAGGTCCGCTATTTCGCGGGACGCACTGTCGATGCCCTGTTGTAAGCTGATTGTATTGCCGGACATGGAATTAGTCTGGCTGACAATCTCGTCGATGATACCTTGCAGTTCTGCTCCGCTCAACTCTTCAACTTTTTCAGCAAAGCTATTCAGGTTTTCCCCATACGAAGAATAGTTGGCAGAGCTTTCGTTGAGATTACCCAACATTTCTTCCATGGATTTTTGAACCAACCGGCTCGTTTCCTGGACCGCTCTGCCTTCTTTTTCACGAGTGAAAAATTGTGCATAAAGGTCAAGGCCGATTTTGTCTGTATACTTTCCGTGTTTGGTAATTAGTTCATTAACAGCCCGCGTTAGATCCGGATTGGATTCCTGTATATACTCATACCAGATGGCATAATTATGAGGAGTTTGTCGGATCCCTCTTTCTTCCATCAGCGCCATTGCTTTTCTGGCATTGACGCGGACTTTTTCAAAATCATCTATCGGCAACAATTTTATCATCCCCCAATAACGAAATTTTTCCGAGACTGTACTGTGCAAATGCGGGTTTGTCAGTATACAAAGTCCATGAAATGGTAAAAAATTGTGGAAAATGAGAACTGTTGATATTATTAGGGAATTATCTTACAAATAATTGTAATTATTGTTTAATTATTCTATTAATACATGTATTACTATACGCCTAGATAATTATGCTTTACTTCCTCACTTTCGAGTAATGCCTGGCTCGAACCTTCCCAGACGATAGAGCCTTTCTCAATGATATAGTGGCGATCTGCGATGTCGGCGAGGGCGCGGATATTCTTGTCGATGACCAAGATAGCTTGCCCTTCCTTTTTTAAGCTGACGAGGCATTGCCAGATTTCCTGGCGAATGAGTGGTGCAAGCCCCTCCGTCGCTTCATCAAGCAGGAGAATATCCGGGTTGGTCATCAGTGCGCGGGCGACGGCTAGCATTTGCTGTTCTCCGCCGGAAAGCTGGCTTCCCATGCTATGCTTGCGTTCCTGAAGTTTGGGGAAAAGTGTCCAGATTGTCTCCAGTGTCCAACGGCTATTGCCGGAAGGGCCAGCATGCGCCGTTGCTATCAGATTTTCTTCAACATTCAGATTGGGCGATATCATCCGGCCTTCGGGGACCACCCCGATACCCATTCGGGCGATACGGTAAGGTGAAAGGGAGGTTATATCCTTGCCTCGGAACTTTATGACACCACTGCGCGCGGGTGTAAGACCCATAATTGAGCGGATCGTTGTTGTTTTTCCCATGCCGTTTCGGCCCATCAGGGTGACGACTTCTCCTTCCTTCACAGCCAGCGACATATCGAACAGAACCTGGCTTTGTCCGTAAAAGCTGTTGATGGCATTTACTTCGAGCATGGCTCAGCTTTCCTCCCCGAGATAGGCCTGACGGACTTCTTCGTTGTCACGGATCTCATCGGGTGTTCCTGTCGCAATTGCCCGACCATAGACAAGAACGCTAATTCTGTCAGCAAGGCTGAAAACCGCATCCATGTCATGTTCAATCAACAGGATGCTGTAACGTGATTTCAGCGCCGCGAGACGCTTGATCAGGCGCTCGCTGTCTTCTCCTGACATGCCGGCCATCGGCTCGTCCAGCAGTAGCATCTTTGGCTTCGTCGCCAGCGCGATAGCGATTTCAAGTTGCCGTTGCGCCCCGTGGCTCAGGCTGTAAACGGGCGTGTTGGCCTGCCCCTCCAGTTCCAGTTCCTGCAATATCTTGTGGGCCGGTTCGTTGAGTTTTTTGCTTTTTCCGACCATTTGCCAAAATTGAAAGGAATGTCCACTATGCGCCTGAACCGCTAGGCGAATATTTTCGAGAACCGTAAAATTCTGAAAGAGGGAGGTAATCTGGAACGACCGGGCAAGCCCGAGATGAGAGCGCTTCGGTTCCGACAGCCGGCGCAGGTTCCGTCCGCCAAAAATGATCTTTCCAGCGTCCGAAGAGATTTCTCCGGTCAGCTGCTTGATCAATGTGGTCTTTCCCGCGCCGTTGGGCCCGATAATGGCGTGCAGCTCCCCTTCGCGCACGGTGAGTGACAACTCATCCGTAGCCAGCAGTCCGTCGTAGCGCTTTACCAAATTCTCGACGATTAGAATATCATTCGCCGTCATGGGTCTTTCCTAGGCTGCGGGAGAAAGCTGTCAATGCCATTTCGGGCAAACAAAACGATCAGGATCAGAAGCGGGCCGAATATCAACTGCCAGTATTCGCCGACGTGAAGACCGCCAATTGTGAGTGGGATGGAGGAAAGCAACTCTTCCAGCATCAGAAAGGCGAGCGCCCCGTAGAGCGGGCCGAACAAGCTGGCCATGCCGCCCAGCACAATCATGATGATAAGATCACCGGAACGGGTCCAATGCATCATATCGGGGCTGACAAAATCATTGAGGTTGGCCATCAGGAACCCCGCATACCCGGCTATCGTGCCAGCAATAACGAAGGCCGTCAGGCGGTATTTATAGGGTGAGAAACCAATGGCGCGCATTCTCGCCTCGTTCGATTTGGTGCCGCGAATGACATTGCCAAAGGGTGACTCGACAAGTCGGTGCATGAGGTAGAGCACCACAAGAAGCGACACAAATATCAGATAATAGAGACTCTTTTCATCATTCAGATCAATCAGGCCCAGCATGTCACTGCGTGAATAAATCGTCAGGCCGTCATCCGCGCCGTAGGTTTCCACGCCGACGGCACTGAAATACAGCATTTGGGAGAAGGCCATGGTGATCATGATGAAATAGACGCCGCGTGTCCTGAGGCTGATGGCGCCGATAATCAGGGCGATGAGTGCCGACCCCAGTAACGCGGCGGTGAGTTGTATATAGCCGTTCAACATCCAGTCGATGCCATCCTCGAATGCATGGAAGGCCCCAATGCCGACGCAATAGGCGCCGACGCCAATGTATGCTGCATGACCGAAGCTGACCATTCCGCCATATCCGATCAGCAGGTTGAGGCTGAGAGCGGCAATGGCTAGGATCAGAATTCTCGCAACAAGTCCGGTATAGAAGCTGTCGCCCATCCAGTCCGTGAGGAAGGGGATCATGCCGAGAAAGACAAGCAGGGCTGTATTCAGAATGTGCCGTGAAGACAAGATCATCGGCCAACCCCTTTGGGCGGAAAGAGGCCTTGCGGCTTGATGGCAAGGACGAGGGCCATTAACAGATATATCATCATCGATGAAATCGCTGGGGCGGCCGTTGAGGCACTAGCCTCCGGCAGGACCAGGTTCAATATCTCTGGCAGAAAGGATCGTCCCACCGTATCAATCAGGCCGATCAGGATGGCGGCGATAAAGGCGCCCTTGATCGAGCCGATCCCGCCAATAACGATAACAACCAGGGTCAGGATCAGAATGCTTTCCCCCATGCCGATCTCCACTGACAGGATAGGGCCAGCCATTAGTCCGGCGAGCCCGGCGAGCGCGGCACCAAGACCGAATACAAGCGTAAATAGCAGCCTGATATTGATCCCGAGCGCGCCGATCATTTCGCGGTTGCTTGCGCCTGCCCGGATCAGCATGCCAAGCTTTGTCCGGGTCACAATGAAATACAGCAGCCCTGCGACGAAGAAGCCGACAAGAATAATCGCGAGGCGGAAGGCCGGGTAGGGCGCCCCTGGAATAATCTCGACCGTCTGGTTCAGAAAATCCGGAAGTGGGATCACCAGTCCGATCGGCCCCCAAATCAGGCGGGTTGCCTCATTAAAGAACAGGATCAGGCCAAAGGTCGCCATGACTTGATCCAGATGGTCGCGGGCATACAAGGTTCGAAGTGCGATCATCTCGACAACGACGCCCAGAAGGAAGACGGCCGGTAATGTCAGGAGCGCGCCGAGCAAGAAGGAGTCCGTCCAGCCTGTGAAGGTTGCACAAAAATAGGCGCCCATCATATAGAGCGATCCATGTGCCAGATTGACCATGTCCATGATGCCGAAGACAAGCGTCAGACCAGCTGCCAGCAGGAACAACAACAGGCCAAGCTGGAAACCGTTGAGTATTTGCTCCAGCAATAACAACCAGTTCATGGATACGCCTTATCGTGAATTTGACTTAAGCTTAAGAAAAAAGCGCGTAGGCCCAATCGACATACGCGCCTTCTCCGTTCTCATCAGAAGGGCTGACGGTTTATTTCATGCTGCATTCTTGCGCATAGGGATCCTGATGATTTTCATACACGGTTGAAACGATCTTCGTCGTATAGTCACCATTTTCATCTTTGACTACTTGGCGCAGATAGAAGTTCTGGATCGGAATATTGTTGTTACCGAATTTCAGTTCCCCACGCACGCTCTGGAATTCTGCGGCTTTCAAGGCGCTACGTACGGCGTCCCGATCACTCAGGTCGCCATTCACTTTTTCAACTGCACTGTTGATCAGCATGATGGAATCATAGGACTGCGCCGCATAATGGCTTGGGTAGTGGCCATATTTTGCCTTGAAGTCGGTTACGAATTTCTTGTTTGCCGGAGTATCAAGATCAGGTGACCAGAACATGGTCATAAGACTACCTTCCGCCAGCTCGCCAATCCGTGGCAGGCTGATGCTGTCGATCGTGAAAACCGTATAAAGCGGAACGGTTTTGGCCAGTTCGGCTTGGGCATATTGCGTGATGAACTGAGCACCATGCTTCCCGGGGTAGAAGACAAATAAGGCATCCGGCTCGGCGGCACGGACTTTTGCCAGTTCAGCAGAAAAGTCAAGTTGGGCCGGGAATTTTGTCATGTCCTTGCCGACGACTTCACCTTTAAAGGTCCGCTCAACGCCGCTGACCATATTCTTTCCCGCGGCATAGTTCGGGGCCATGATATAAAGCTTCTTGATACCGCGTTGGTTTAGAACTTCTCCCATTGCCATGGTTGTCTGGTCATTCTGCCAGGAAGTCGAGAACAGGTCTTCATGGCAAAGCTTGCCTGCAAGAGGGCTCGGGCCAGCATTGGAACTGATCATGAATGTGTCGTTATCAACAGCGCTTTTGTAGGAGGCCATCAAAACATGGCTCCAGATGTAACCGGCAATAAAATCAACGTTATCCTTCTTGACCAGCTTGTCAGTTTTCTGCTTGCCAATTTCCGGTTTGAAGCCATCATCTTCATAAATAACGTCAATATCGCGCCCGGCCATTTTGCCGCCAAGATGTTCAACTGCAAGATCGACAGCTTCGCGCATGTCTTTCCCGATCGCGCCGGCACCAGTCGTTAATGTCGTCACAAAGCCGATTTTTACGGCATCCGCCGCGCTGGCCATCGCCGGGGCGCCCAACAACGCTACCGCGGAAATCAGGCTGATATATTTCTTGTTCACAATAAATTCTCCCTGTGCTGTATCAGAAACGGATTGTCCTGCACTACTCCCATAAGTGGCCTATAGAATAAGAGTTTTTGCCTTCGGCGCAAAGAATTTGTTTTTCCTGCCATGCATCCGATTGCATTGGGCCGATGTTAATTGAAAGCCTTGAAGGTTATCATCGTAAAGGTGTCCTTGATGCCGGGAAGGGCCTGGATCTGTTCATTCACGAAATGGCCGGTATCCTGATCATCATTGAGATAGCATTTCATCATCAGGTCATACTTACCTGAAATTGAGTAAACCTCCGAGACATGCTCGACATTTTCCACCGCTTCTGCGGCGACATGGTACGCCTTGCCAAGCTCACATTTCACCATGACAAAAATTGTTTTCACAAAAGGATACCTTCCCGCAGAGCTTCTGCCGCTACATAATCCGGTGTGTAAAATGTTGTTGTATAATACAAATTTTGGCGGGAGTTGAAAGCAAAAAAGGCTTCCCTTGGGAAGCCTTGTGCCGGATCCTGATTTATTTCTGGGCTGTCTTGCCGAGCGGAATTTTAAAGAAGGCTGGCACATTATCGCCGAGGCCGACAACGGGGGCATCCCCTTCATCGTTGGCGTGGCGGGGCGTACGCCTCTTCGGTGCAGAAGGGCTGGCTGCCTTGTTTTCCTTTTTAACAGACGGCTTCGGAGTGCTTTCTGTTGCCGGTTCAGATTTCTTGCGGGCCGCTCTCGCTTTTGGCGCCTCATCTGCATTGCGGCGCCGACTACTCTTTGGATTGCGCTCTGCTTTTTTCTCGCGTTCAGCGATCTCTGCGGCCTCTTCGCTGACCTCTTCCATTCCGTCCAATGTCAACAGGGGAATTTTTCGGCCCACCAGTTTTTCAACAGCATCAAGATATTTGGTTTCGCTTTTTGTGGCGATGGTATAGGCATGGCCTTCCTGACCGGCGCGACCTGTGCGTCCGATACGGTGGATATAATCCTCCGCATGTGTTGGAACGTCGAAGTTAAACACATGGCTGACCGCACTGACATCGATACCGCGGGCGGCAACATCGGAACAGACGAGGATCTTGATTTCGCCGTTCTTGAACTTGTCGAGGGTTTCCATGCGATGGCTTTGGCTCATGTCGCCATGCAATGCACCAGCGTTGAACCCATGTTTGACAAGTGATCCATGCAGGATATCAACATCTTTCTTGCGATTGCAGAAGATAAAGGCGGTCCTGACTTCTTCCCGTTTTAACAGCTTGCGGATAGCGGGGCGTTTTTCGGCACGCTGTACTACATATAGCCCTTGCGTCACCGTCGCTGCCGTTGAGGTCGGCGCAGAGACGGCAACTTCCTTCGGGTTCATCAGGAACTTATCCGCCAGCTTGCGCATTTCCTTCGACATGGTGGCGGAGAAGAAGAGTGTCTGTCGCAATGGCGGCAATAGCCCAACAATTCGTTCAACATCCGGAATAAAGCCCATATCCATCATCCGGTCGGCTTCGTCAATCACAAGTGTTTTTACGCCATTGAGAAGCACTTTGCCGCGCTCGACATGGTCAAGCAGGCGGCCCGGTGTTGCAATCAGGACATCGACGCCCTTATCGAGCTTGGAGTCTTGGTCGGAAAAAGACATGCCGCCAATCAGGAGCGCCATGGAGAGTTTGCTGTATTTACCGTATGTCTCGAAATTGTCGGCGACCTGTGCCGCAAGTTCCCGCGTTGGTTCCAGGATCAGGGAGCGCGGCATGCGCGCCTTCGCCTGACCGGAGGCGAGAATATCAATCATTGGCAAGGTAAAGCCCGCCGTCTTGCCGGTGCCTGTCTGGGCTGTGCCAAGAACATCGCGCCCCATCAGTACGTAAGGAATCGCCTTTTCCTGTATGGGGGTTGGATTTTCGTAACCGGTTTCCTTAACCGCTTTCAATACTTCGGTACTTAGTCCGAGATCTGCAAATATCATATAGTGTGAACTACCGTTCGAATAAATATAAAATCTTCGTAAAACAGAGCGCAATCTAGAGAATTAATGCACTCTGTCAAATGTTTCCTGCGAATTTTCCAGTAAAACCGCGCCTGAGAAGGCTGTATTACACTAAAATGCCAAAGGATTAAAGTTAACGGTTCTCAAGCTGGTGTCTTGACTGTAAAAGAGATTTCAACCTCTAAAAAGCAAAACGCATCATAAATTACATCATATTGCAAAAAAATGACAGAAAAACATTCACTTGTCCTTATTCCCGGGTTGCTCTGTACCGGTGATTTATGGCGCGACCAGATTGACGCACTGGATGATATAGCGAATATCACCGTCGCAGATCATACGCGCGACGATACAGTGCCCGCGATCGCCAGTCGATTGTTGTCAGAGGCACCCGAGCGTTTTGCCCTCGCGGGATTGAGCATGGGCGGTTATATCGCGCTTGAGGTTATGCGACAGGCGCCGGAACGCGTCACTCATCTTGCGATCATGGATTCGCGTGCCATAGCGGATACGCCGGAGGAGGGGCAAAGGCGCCTCGATTTTATCAATCTGGTTGAGAAGGGATCGGCTTTCAAGGGGGTGACCCGTAGTTTGTTGCCTATCCTGATTCATCCCTCCCGTCTTGAGGATGAGGAATTGACAGATCGTATTTTCAAGATGGCGGAAGATGTCGGGAAAGAAGCGTTTATCAGACAAGAGCGTGCCTTGCTTGCGCGTGAGGTACTGTGGGATGTGCTGAAGACAATCTCCTGCCCGACGCTGGTTCTCTCCGGCGCCGATGACAAACTGATTCCGGCTTCTGTCCAGCGGGAAATGGCCGTGGAAATCCCGACTGCACAATATGTGGAGATTCCCGAGTGCGGACACCTGCCGACGATGGAAGAGCCGGAGATTACCAGTAAATATATGCGCCACTGGCTCGCACGGAGTTAAATTTTCGCCTAGACGTCGAGGTCCTCAACATATTGGGCGTTCTCCTGAATAAAGGCGAAACGCAGCTCTGGCCGTTTGCCCATCAGGCTTTCAACGCGGTCGGCTGTTTCACCAAATTCCTCCATCGGGACATCGACTTTCAGCAGCACCCGGTTTTTCGGGTTCATCGTCGTTTCCTTGAGCTGCGCCGGCGGCATCTCACCAAGGCCCTTGAACCGGCTGATATCAACCTTGCCACGGCCCGTCATTTCTGTCTCCATCAGGCGGTCCTTATGGGCATCATCCATGGCGTAGAGTGTCTTACCCCCTTGCGAAAGACGGTAAAGCGGTGGTTGCGCCAGATAGAGGTGGCCATCGGTGATAAGCTGGCGCATCTCGCGATAGAAGAAGGTCATCAGTAGTGAAGCGATATGGGCACCGTCGACATCGGCATCGGTCATGATGATGACCTTGTCATAGCGGAGGTCTTCGCTCCGGTATTTGTCGCGCAGCCCACAACCGAGCGCCTGAACAAGGTCTTTCAGTTCCTGATTGGCGTTAATCTTGTCATTGGTTGCGGAGGCGACGTTAAGGATTTTTCCGCGAAGCGGCAAGATCGCCTGCGTTTTACGGTCACGGCCCTGTTTGGCGGAGCCGCCAGCACTATCACCCTCGACTATGAATATCTCAGTACCTTCGCGTCCGCTCTGGCTGCAGTCAGCCAGCTTGCCGGGAAGGCGAAGACGGCTTGTCGCCGTTTTACGGCTGGTTTCCTTTTCCTGTCGGCGGCGGAGACGTTCCTCTGATTTTTCGATCACCCAGGCGAGCAGGTTATTCGCCTGATCCGGCGCCGCCGCCAGCCAGTTGTCGAAGTGATCTTTGATGGCAAGATCGACAAGTCGGCTTGCCTCGGTCGTTGTCAGTTTTTCCTTGGTCTGCCCTTGAAACTGCGGGTCTGGAATAAAGACGGAAAGTACCGCAGAGGCGCCGGAGAGAATATCCTCCGCCGTAACCTGTGCGGCCTTCTTGTTATTAATCAGCTCCCCATAGGCTTTCAGGCCGCGAAGAAGCGCCCCGCGAAACCCAAGTTCATGGGTGCCACCCTCGGGCGTCGGAACCGTGTTACAATAGGAGTTGAGAAAGGACATGTTCGTCAGCGGCCAGGCAATTGCCCATTCAACGCGTCCCCGGTCATTGTCCAGTTCGACCCGGCCCGCAAAGGGTTCCTGCGTGACAGCTTTGACGCCGTCGAGGGAGGCATCCAGAAAATCGCGTAAACCACCCGGAAAGTGAAGTGTTGCCTCCGCCGGTGTGTCGTCCTTGATCAGTTCCTCGTCGCATTTCCAGCGGATTTCCACGCCCCGGAAAAGATAGGCTTTCGAGCGGACCAGCTTGTATAGTCTGGCCGGGCGAAGCGCCGTGCCTGCCTCGAAGATTTCCGGATCGGGATGAAACTGGACTGAGGTGCCGCGGCGGTTCGGCGCGGCGCCGATTTTTTCAAGCGGAGTCTGGGGCGTACCTCTTGAGAATTCCTGCCGCCAGAGTTCCTTTTCGCGAGCGACCTCCACTATCATGCGATCGGAGAGGGCATTCACCACGGAAATACCGACGCCATGCAGCCCGCCCGCTGTGTGATACACCTTGTTTGAAAATTTACCGCCCGAATGAAGCGTCGTCAGAATCACTTCCAGCGCCGATTTGTCCTTGAACTTGGGATGTCGGTCAATCGGGATGCCACGTCCGTTATCGCGAATGGCGAGGGAGCCGTCGGCGAAAAGCTCAACCTCGATCCGGGTGGCGTGACCGGCGACGGCCTCATCCATGGAGTTATCGAGTACTTCTGCGGCCAGATGATGACGCGCGCGCTCGTCTGTGCCGCCAATATACATGCCGGGGCGGAGCCGGACAGGCTCCAGTCCTTCAAGGACCTCAATATCCTTGGCGGAGTAATCAGAGTTTTCAGATTTCGGTTGTTGGAAAAGATCGGACATAAAGCTGTTTCGCTGACCTAAAAGTTACGCTTTGCAGGATAAAACCTGTTTTTTCAACTTGCTGAAAGTGTATAACTTATACCCCTAACACATAGCAACTAGGAAGCCCATAGATCATGACGAGTGAATTCCGTGACCCTGTTATCCGTACTGCGCCGATGCCCAGTGACTGCAACAATAACGGCGATATTTTCGGGGGCTGGGTTCTGTCGCAAATGGACATGGCAGGCGGAATTCTTGCCGCGCGACGGGCAAAGGGACGCACTGTGACAGTTGCGGTCGAAGCGATGACCTTCCATCAGCCGATCAAGGTTGGCGATGTCGTCAGCATTTATGGGGAGATCGAGCGGGTAGGGCGGACGTCGGTCGCGGTGAAACTGACGACTATCGTCACGCGTAAACTGAACCCGGAAGAGATTAAGGTGACCGAAGGGACTTACATATTTGTTGCTATCGATGACAACGGCAATCCGCGTCCGGTTGATTGAGATCACATATAACAAGAAAGGCCACTGATTCCTCAGCGGCCTTTTTTTGATTTGAAGCGATCTTAAACGCTGTAATACATATCGAACTCGATTGGATGAGGCGCATGTTCAAACCGGAACACGTCTTCCCATTTCATGTTGATGTATCCATCAAGCATGTCATCGGTGAAGACGCCGCCCTTTTTCAGGAACTCGCGGTCTGCATCAAGAGCTTCCAAAGCCTCACGAAGGGAGCCGCACACTGTCGGGATGTCTTTCAGTTCTTCCGGCGGTAAGTCATACAGATCCTTGTCCATGGCATCGCCCGGATGGATCTTGTTCTGGATACCGTCAAGGCCTGCCATCATCATTGCCGCAAACGCAAGATAGGGGTTCGCCGTGCAGTCCGGGAAGCGAACTTCAACACGCTTTCCGTTCGGGCTCGGAGAGTAGGGGATACGGCATGAAGCGGAACGGTTGCGCGCGGAATAGGCGAGCAGGACCGGTGCCTCGAAGCCCGGGATCAGGCGCTTGTATGAGTTGGTGCTGGCATTGGTGAAGGCATTGAGTGCCTTGGCATGCTTGATTACGCCGCCAATGTAGAAAAGTGCTGTTTCGGACAGGTCCGCATAGCCCGACCCGGCGAAGGCCGGCTTGCCGCCTTTCCAGATAGACATATGAGTGTGCATTCCCGATCCGTTGTCGCCGGAAACCGGCTTCGGCATGAAGGTAACCGTCTTGCCGTAAGCATGAGCGACGTTATGAACGACATATTTCTGCTTCTGGATTTCGTCTGCAGCACCCACAAGGGTGCTGAATTTCATGCCAAGTTCATGCTGGCTCGGTGCCACTTCATGGTGATGCTTCTCAACCGAAAGGCCAATTTCTTTGCAGACAGAAACCATTTCACTGCGGATGTCGGCGCCGCTGTCAACAGGCTGGACCGGAAAGTAGCCGCCTTTGACGCGCGGACGGTGGCCACTGTTGCCGCCTTCAATTTCAACTCCGCCCATAGTCGGGGATTCGACATCACTGAGTTTATAAAAGGTATGATGACTGCCGTTTGCGAACTGTACGTCGTCAAACATGAAGAATTCCGCTTCGGGCCCGAAATAGGCCGTATCGCCGATTCCGGTGCTGGCGAGATAGGCTTCTGCCTTTTTCGCAACGGAGCGCGGATCACGCTCGTAGCTTTCACCGCTCATTGGATCGAGAATATCGCAGAAAACGATCAGGGTCGGGCGGGCTGCAAACGGGTCCATGACCGCCGTTGAATTATCCGGCATCAGGGTCATGTCTGATTCATTGATGGCTTTCCAGCCGGTAATGGACGAGCCGTCAAACATCACGCCATCTTCAAACATGTCCTCGTCGACAACATCCACATGCATGGCGAGATGCTGCCATTTACCTTTCGGGTCGGTAAAACGAAGATCCACATATTCGACTTCATTTTCCTTGATCATTTTAAGAATATCAGCAGCCATTGTAACGTCTCTCTGTTTAACTGTTCAGGGAATGGGTTCGCCGCCCGTTTGCCGGGCGTGCTTAAAATTCAGATCGCTTCAGGGCCTTTCTCGCCCGTCCGGATGCGAATAACTTCTTCGACGGTGGAGACGAAAATCTTCCCATCCCCGATCCGTCCTGTTCTGGCGGCCTGTTGAATGGCTTCCAGCGCCCTTTCAACCAGCGAATCTTCCAGAACAATCTCGATTTTCACCTTGGGCAGGAAATCCACCACATATTCCGCACCGCGATAGAGTTCCGTGTGGCCTTTCTGGCGGCCGAAACCTTTCGCTTCGGTTACAGTGATGCCCTGTAGCCCGACTTCGTGAAGGGCTTCCTTCACTTCATCAAGTTTGAACGGTTTGATGATCGCTTCGATTTTTTTCATAAGGCAGGTCTCAACTAAATTTAGATGTCAGATCGTCCAAGGTGACTTCGCCCTTTCTATAGCATGAGGCGTGCCAGAATTGGGAAGTAATTTTAACGGCGCGCGGAGTCTCAAAAAACTGCGGTTTCCAGAACCTCCCGAGCGGTTGGGGGCAGGTTGGCTAAAAAATAGGCGATTAAAAAACAGGCAAATGATTAAAAATTAATCAGATGATATCTTGCGCAGTTTGTAGAGACCCTTGAAGTCGTTGGGATCCGCTACTTCACCCTTGCGAATGATCAGAAGTTTCTCCTGACGGGCGAGATGAATGGCCTGCTGGCGCACGGCTGTCATATATTTGCGCCAGACATCCTTGGGCGCGGTTGGTTTTGCGCGATCGGCAGCAATGGCGGCGGCAATTTCCTGCGGCGCGACATCTTTTCCCGAGCTCACAGCGCGAAGGATATAACCGATGACCGGATCTTCTTCGGCGGGGTTCTTGGCGGTGTCGTCGGAATTATTGCGCTCGTCAGTCATTGTGCGGTCCTGATGATAGGTGAGGGGCGGTTGTAATAGTCAATCAGCAAAAATGCAAGCAGTGCCCAAACGGCTTTCCGTTTTTCAATAATGGGGCGGCTTCTCGGCATCCGAAGAGGCAGGCAGCGTACCCTCAAGAGATATTATGCGATCATGGGCGGAGACGAGTTTTCGCTTGAGAAGCTCAATCTCCTGCCATTGCCGGTTCACCATGTCGCTGAGTTCACCAATGGTTTGTTCCTGCTCCGTGAATTTGAGCTCCAGGTCGGTAAGACGCTTTTCGTCCATGGCCTACAGTCCTTTCAGGAAGTCGTCGAAGCGGTCCATGGCGCGTTCGATATTTTCCAGCGAGTTGGCGTAAGAGAAGCGGACATAGCCTTCGCCTTCCGCGCCGAAGCTGGTCCCGGCGATTACCGCGACACCTTTTTCATTGAGCAGGCGGTCCTGCATCTCTTTCGCGGACAGCCCGGTGCCGGAAATATTTGGGAAAGCGTAGAAAGCGCCTTTCGGCAGGACGCAGCTTACGCCCGGCGCGGCATTCAGGCGCTCGTGGATCAGGGCGCGACGCGTATCGAACGCTTCCATCATCATATCGACGGGCCCTTGGTCACCCTTGAGAGCCTCAATCCCGGCAAACTGCGCGGCGGCGTTCACGCAGGAATGGAAATTGACGCAAAGGCGCTGGGCATGGGGAACAAGATTTTCCGGCCAAAGCCCCCATCCCATTCGCCATCCAGTCATGGCATAGGTTTTCGACCAGCCGTCGAGAACGATCAGCCGGTCGCGTAAATCCGGGAACTGCAACATGCTGCAATGACCTTCTCCGTCATAGGTCATGCGGCTGTATATTTCGTCCGATAATACATAGACTTCTGGGTGTTTCTTCAGACCTTCAGCAAGCTTTTCGAGTTCTGCTTTGGGAACAATGCCGCCGGTCGGATTGGCGGGTGTGTTGAGAATGATCAGTCTCGTCCGCTCGGTAATCTGAGAGAGGACGGTATCGGCATCGAACGAAAAGCCGTTCTCCTCAATCAGGCGGATCGGAACCGGGGTCGCGCCGGTGTACCGGATCATGCTTTCATAAATCGGGAAGCCGGGATTCGGATACATGATTTCCGCGCCATCCTCACCGAACATCTCAATGGCGAAGGCCATGGTGACCTTGCCGCCGGGAACGACGATGATGTGATCCGGGTTTACGGTGACGCCGCGATATCTGGCAATATCCTCGGCCACAGTCTCGCGAAGTTCCGGGATGCCGTTGGCGGCTGTATAGCCATGCGCGCCGCTTCGAAGCGCCTTGACCGCCGCCTCGACGATATTCTCCGGTGTGGGAAAATCCGGCTGCCCAATACCGAGGTTGATCACGTCCATACCATCGGCCGCCAACGCATTGGCGCGCGCCAGTACATCGAAAGCGGTTTCGGTCCCCAGACGGGACATTTTCTCTGAAATGGCCATTCTCTTCCTCACGTCTCCCTATTATGGGTCAAGATATGCCGCCCTTTCGGGGCCGGGGCAAGGAAAGAATCCAATCCCGCCGGGCTTTGCATGGTTTTGCTTGAAATTGCCGTTTATCCGGGCATAACTTGTGTGCGCAATTAATATCTGACAGGAAATAGCGTGAAAAATACCAGTGATGTGCTCGGCGGCTTCGGGACGACGATATTCGAGGTTATGTCCAAGCTTGCGATCGAGCATAAGGCGATCAACCTAGGGCAGGGGTTTCCCGATGAGGACGGCCCGGCGGATATCCGGCACGCCGCCGCCAAGGCAGTGGAGGAGGGGCCGAACCAGTATCCGCCGATGATGGGTATACCGGAGCTGCGTCAGGCCGTTGCCGCGCATGATGCGCGGTTCTATGGCCTCAGTGTCAATTGGCAGACGGATGTGCTGGTGACGTCCGGCGCGACGGAGGCGCTGGCGGCGAGCATGCTCGGGCTGATCAATCCGGGGGACGAGGTGGTCCTGTTCGAGCCTCTCTATGACTGTTACCTGCCGATGATAAAGCTCGCGGGCGGTATTCCGAAATTCGTCCGGCTGGATCCACCCAATTGGGAAATTGATCCAGACAAGCTCCGCGCCGCTTTCAGTGACAGGACGAAGCTCATCCTGATGAACAGCCCGATGAACCCGACGGGCAAGGTTTTTTCGCGCGAGGAGCTGGAACTGATTGCAGAACTCGCCATCAAACATGATACCTACGCGATCTGCGATGAAGTCTATGAGCATATTATTTTCGGTGACAAGAAGCATTTGTCACTCATGACTCTGCCAGGCATGGGGGAGCGGACGGCGCGTATCGCTTCTGCGGGCAAGACATTTTCGCTGACCGGCTGGAAAGTCGGCTATCTTACTGCGACGGCGGAACTGACTGTTCGCATCGCCAAGGCGCATCAGTTTCTCACCTTCACCACGGCACCCAACCTGCAAAAGGCGGTCGCCTATGGGCTGGCGAAGGAAAATGATTTCTATGACGACTTGAGGGCGTCGATGCAGTCGAAGCGGGACATTTTCCGCGATGGTCTCAATCGTATCGGCTTCACGACAGCGGAGTGCGATGGCACCTATTTCATCAATGCGGATATCAGCTCGATCGGTTTTGACGGCACGGATGAGGAATTCTGCCGCCTGATCACGACGGATGCCGGAGTTGCCGCCGTGCCGTTCAGCGCCTTTTACCAGTCGGCGGGTGCGCGTGATAATTTTGCCCGTTTCTGTTTTTGTAAAAAGACCGAGGTACTGGAAGCGGCGATTGAAAAACTTGCTGATTTTTTTAAACCGGCAGGCTAAAGTTTTCTTGACCGGTCTCGATAGGATCGCTAAACAAGGCGGCTCCTGCGGCGAGCGTAGCTCAGTTGGTTAGAGCGCCTGACTGTGACTCAGGAGGTCGGGGGTTCAAGACCCCTCGCCCGCCCCAAATCAGAAGCCCCGAAGTCTCACGATTTCGGGGCTTTTTTGTGCCTTAATTAAGGTTAGAAAATATCCAGACCTTGAGGTGAATCTACATTAAGATAAACGGAAATTTGGTTTCCTGTAATTAATGGAGTATTTTATACCAATGAAAATTCTCATGAAATTCAGAGCATCTACTCTTTGCTGGATTCTATGTATGGCAATTACAAATTTGGTATTTACTACCTCTTTTGTCTTTGCAGATAATACAACTGATTTTTTTGAAGCGTCAGATTGTGCTGCCAGAAAAACGCCAATAACAGAAGCTTGGAAAACGTTGTACGATAGGCCTAAAGATATGGAAGATAGTGATCCGATGATGGAACTCTATATACTTGCGTTAGCCTTTTACAAGGATTGCGGAATTGATTTGTCAGCATTACCCATGGAAAAAGGCATTCCAATTTTGGGTATATACAGTTCAATGCTTGATACACGTATTATGAACCGTATTTATTTGAATCAATAATCTTACTAATCGTTGCTCCCTAAAAAATAACAAAAACAATTCAGTTTTTGTTATTTTTTACTAATTATTTCATTCCACCCAAACATTTAATGTACAGCGCCAGCTGCCTACGAAGACAACGTCGGTAAAAAACGGCAGGAAGAAAGGCTGAGATGATGTTGCTAATACGGCAGCATCGTTTATCAGCAGTTTTTCCCGCTTACATCATTTTTTTTCCGAGTCAGCACTCAACCTAGGATGCTTTCCTCACCCTGTCTATGGGGTGTTGGTTGCGGAAGCCGACGGCGATCCGGTTCCAGACATTGATCGTGCTGATCGCAATCGTCAGATCCATAATTTCTTTTTCGGAAAAATAGTCCCTGAGGGGTTCGAACGCCGTGTCGGGAGCGCCGGTGCCTGCAACATTGGTCAAGGCTTCTGTCCATTCCAGCACAGCACGTTCGCGGTCATCGAAGACAGGGGATTCACGCCAGACGCTGATAAGGTTGATCCATTGCTCGCTCAGACCGCTCCGCCTTGCTTCCTTGGAATGCATATCGACGCAATAGGCACAGCCATTTATTTGCGAAGCGCGTAACTTGAGCAGGTGAATAAGATGCGGATCAAGGCCTGATTGTTTGGCAACATAATTCTCCAGGCCAAGCACTGCTTGAATGGCTTCCGGGGACGCTTTGGTAAAATCCAGTCGGGCTTGCATGATAATCTCCTTTTTTGGGTTAGCTTTTAGTAGTTGATTTACGTTCATGAAGGGCAAGAAATCGGCAGCCCCGTTCCATGATCGATCCGTCATCCGTTGCGCTCAGGTCTGTAATGAGGTCGGCGATAGTGACGTTGCGAAGTTCCGCACGATAGGCCTGCTCCGCGCGCAGCATCGCCGCATTGATGCCGCAGGGTTTGACAAATGTGCTCTTTGGCAAGGGATTCGGGCCTCGTTGGCGGATTTCCTTGCATCGGAAAGCGGGTTCGGCCCCTTCAACGGCCAGTACGATGTCAAGAAGGGAGATATTCTCAGGGGAACGGTTAAGGCGATAGCCGCCTTTTGGCCCCGGAACAGTCGTGAGTATGCCGCGGCTGGACAGCGCCTGGAGGTGCTTCAGAAGGTAGCTTGTGGAGACGCCGTGAAATTCCGCCAAAGCGGCGGCAGACAGGACGCCATTTTCGGAAAGTCCGCACATCATGGTGACGCTGTGAATTGCCTGTTCTATGCCTGCACTTAGTTTCATGGAAGTCTCTCGAAAATCATGGATAAAATATATCTATGATTAGTTTATGTCAATATGGAAAGACGAAAATCAGCAAGAATGGATGTTCTTCAGTCCTCAGAAGAGGGTTTTTTCCAATTGTAATTCTTTCGCTTCTTCTGCTGTTTGCCGATCCAGACTTCCGCTTTCCGGCGCCAGCGGCGGAGATAGGGAGAGTCGGCGGATAGAATGATGAGGCCGAGGGGGATCATCCAGAAGCCGAGGACGGGCAGGAAACCGAGAATGCCGCCAAGAACGAGAGCCCAGCCTAAGATCAAGCGCCCAAATCTGGTCTTCGGCTTTTTGATGTTGGGTTTTCTCATGAATTCCGTCGCTGTGGCTTTCGTCGCGGGACTTTCCATATGATATCAAAAAACGGCGTCGTCAAGGAATGGCGGTTGCCCGAAACGATCTCAACGCCTAATCTCTTTTCCGGCACTAATATCAAGCGGGGGATGATATGACCGACGATCTGGCCTATGCAACGGCGACAGAATTACTTGAGGGATACCGGGCAGGGACAATCTCGCCCGTGGAGGCGACACAGGCCGCCCTGTCCCAGATCGAGAAATACAATGGCGCACTCAATGCGTTTGTGCTGGTGGATGAGGATTATGCGTTGGCCAGCGCCCGGGAATCCGAGGCGCGCTGGCAGGCGGGAACACCAAAAGGACTTGTTGATGGCGTTCCGACGACGATCAAGGATATTTTGCTGACGAAAGGCTGGCCGACACTGCGGGGTTCGATGAGCGTCGATGCCGCAGGGCCGTGGAATGATGATGCACCCTCCGTCGCTCGTCTGAAAGAACATGGCGCGGTCATCCTCGGAAAGACAACTTCGCCGGAGTTTGGCTGGAAGGGGGTGACCGATAGCCCGCGGACCGGCATTACACGGAATCCGTGGAATACGGACATGACGCCGGGCGGATCCAGCGGTGGTGCGTCTGCGGCCTGTGCATCGGGCATGGGCGTGCTGCATGTCGGAACGGACGGTGGCGGTTCCATTCGTATACCTGCCTCCTTCACCGGGATATTCGGAATCAAGCCGAGCTATGGTCGGGTGCCTGCCTGGCCTCTCTCACCCTTCGGAACAGTGGCGCATGTCGGGCCGATGACTCGGACCGTGACGGATTCTGCCCTGATGCTGCGGGTAATGAGCGGGCCGGATGCGCGCGACTGGACGACATTGCCCTTCGTCGACACAGACTATGTTGCGGCCCTGTCCGCCTCGATCAAGGGAAAGCGGGTTGCCTATAGCCCAACGCTCGGCTATGCGGCCGTGGATCCGGAGGTTGCGGCGGCGGTCAAGAGGGGGGCTGAACTCTTCGCGGAACTTGGCGCAAATGTTGAAGAAGTAGATTTTCTTTTTGAGAATCCCTTGCCGATTTTCAATGTTCTCTGGTGGTCGGGCGCACGCTTTGCCCTTCGAAACCTGACGGACAAACAGCTGAACGAGCTTGATCCCGGTCTGCGCCGCGTGTTCGAGGAGGCGGCCTCCATCACGCTCACCGATTACTTGGAAGCGGTTCAGGCACGCGGTGAGCTTGGCAATCGAATGAAGCAGTTTCACGAGACCTACGATCTGCTGCTGACGCCTTCGCTTGCCATTCCGGCATTTGAGGTCGGCAAGCTCGCGCCGACAGAACTGGAGGAGGTTGGCGGCTGGGTGGACTGGACGCCGTTTTCCTATCCCTTCAATCTGACGCAGCAGCCAGCCTGCTCCATTCCCTGTGGTCTTAATTCAGAGGGGCTGCCGATCGGGTTGCAGATCGTCGGGCCAATGCAGGATGACGCAGCGGTTCTCAATGCGGCCTATGCCTTTGAACGCGTATCGCCCGTCGCCTCGGCGCGGCCGGACCTCACAAAAATAGTCTGATAAAATGTCTCTGCCGACCGAACTGCTCAGCGTTGAGGAAATGTATCTGGCGGACCGCCTTGCGATTGACGGCGGTGTGGCGGGTTCCATGCTCATGGAAACGGCTGGTGAGGGGATTGCGATTCAGATACAGCGAAAATGGCCGCCCGGTCGTGCCCTCGTTCTATGCGGACCGGGGAATAACGGGGGGGACGGTTATGTTGTCGCCCGCCGGTTGCAGGAGGCAGGCTGGCAGATCGATCTTGCGTCCATCTCCGATCCGGAGTTGCTGAAAGGGGATGCGGCGCTTATGCGGGACCAGTGGAATGGCCCGATTTTGTCGCTTGCACGGGCCGAGGTGGCTGATATTGATCTTGTTGTGGATGCCGTCTTCGGAGCAGGCTTTTCCCGCTATCTTGAGAGCGATCTCGCCTCTTTTTTTGCGCGGATAAAACGGGAGTTGATTCCGGTCGTCGCCGTCGATATGCCAAGCGGTGTCAATGGAGATACCGGCGCGGTAGATGCAGGCGCCATTCCGGCGGCGATGACCGTCAGCTTCTTTCGCGCTAAACCGGGACATTTCCTCTACCCCGGCCGCGCCTATTGCGGCGAGTTGAAGATTATCGATATAGGCATCGATGCGGACTATCTTGAGGAAATTGACCCAGAGACGCATTTGAACGACCCGGAGCTCTGGCGGGACGATTTACCGTCACTCGGACCAGAGATACAGAAATATAGCCGTGGCCATGCGGCAGTTGTTGGCGGCGGCATTGCCTCAACCGGGGCAGCGAGGTTGGCGGCGCGCGCAAGTCTGAGGGCCGGGGCAGGGGCGACAACTGTCGTCAGTCCGCCATCGGCGCTGCAAACATATGCGGCCGCGCTGGAGGCCGTAATGGTCATCGCCCTCTCAGAAGGGCAGGCATTTGAGGACTGGCTTCGCGATAAGCGGATCGGAACTGTCCTTGTCGGTCCGGGCAATGGGGTTACCGAGCGGACACGAAAATTTACAAGCATCGCACTGGAAAGCCCGGCGAATGTCATTCTCGATGCGGATGGCCTGACGGTCTTCAGGGATGACCCCGATACGCTGTTCTCGCTCATCGCGGAGAAGGAACATGGGGAAGTGGTGATTACACCTCATGAGGCGGAGTTCGAGCGTATATTCTCACTCGCAGGATCAAAACTGGATCGGGCGAGAACAGCGGCGTCTTTGTCAGGAGCTGTGGTCCTGCTGAAAGGGGCGGATACCGTTATTGCAACTCCCGACGGCAAGGCCGTCATTAATTATAATGCCCCTCCATATCTTGCGACGGCGGGATCCGGCGACGTTCTAGCGGGCCTGATCACGGGATTTTTCTCGGGCGGAATGAGCGCATTTTCTGCCGCCTCGGCAGCAGCCTGGATACATGGCGAGGCAGGCAGTATGGTAGGGCCCGGATTGATTGCCGAGGATATTGAAACTGTCGTTCCGTCAATTTTGCGCAAACTTTTAGACAGTCATAAAAAAGCCTAAAATGCGATGCACTTTTCAACAGTTTTTTTACGAATTTCCCGTATTGATTATTTATAACGGAAAAATTCGGCATTTTATTTTGGGTGAGTAGCATGTTTTTCAAGAAGCAAAGTTTACGCGATCGGATCGCTTCGGGCGACATTTTTTACCGCGGCATGATGTTGAGCCTGCAAGAACAGGCAAAAGTTCTTCGCATTACAGATGATGACCAGGGTATTCCGCATGTCCATTATGAGAAAACCGTTCTTCGGACCGGATATCAGGAACATGCCGGAACGAATGTACTGGCCCTTGCGATTTTCGAGCGGGATTTTCACGCGGCATAATTCAATTGTTCCCGTGTGACGGTCATCCGGCTTTTGGAAACAATCCATTGCCAATGTCCCTGTTTCCTTACTGACAGGTTGTAATCGGCGTTGATTTCACCCTGCCGATAGATGCCTTTTCCGTTGTTTTTACTTTTCTCGCCCTTTATTGGGAATTCCCCTAGTCAATCCCAGAAATCATATGCTATAGACAGCCGCTCCCGGTTCGGGCGGTTGCAAAATTTTGTGAGCGCCGCCGGGTTTAAATTCGAGATGCGGGTGTGGCGGAATTGGTAGACGCGCTGGTTTTAGGTACCAGTTTCTTACGAAGTGGGGGTTCGATTCCCTCCACCCGCACCAGGATATAAAGGAAGCTTTCGGGCTGGCGTTTCTCGTCACAGGATGTGAGGAGGAGCGTTTATTGCTAAATAAAAGATGACGGGCGATCGTTCATGCAAATTACACAAACTAACTCTGACGGCCTAAAGCGGGATTTCACGATTGTTGTTGAGGCTGCGGAAATCGACACCAAGGTTACGAACAAACTGACCGAGGTTGGCGCGGATATCAAACTTCCGGGGTTTCGTCCGGGGAAAGTGCCGCTTGCCATTTTGCGTCAGCGTTTCGGCAAATCCGTCATGGGCGAAGTGCTTGAGCAAACGGTCAATGAGGTAAGCCAGAAGGCGCTGGATGACAACTCCCTGCGCCCGGCCCAGCAGCCAAAGATCGAAATCACAAAATTCGATGAAGGGGAAGATCTCGAATTCACGATTGAAGTTGAGATTATGCCGGACTTCGAGCCGATGGATTTTTCAAAGCTGAAGCTGGAAAAACTTGTTGCTGACGTTGAGGACGACAAGGTCGACGAAGCCTTGACCGAAATTGCCGGTCAACAAAAGAATTTCGTTGCCATCACCAGCAAACGCAAATCGAAAGAAGGCGACGCGCTTCTGATTGATTTCGTTGGCAAGGTGGATGGGGTCCCCTTTGACGGCGGATCCGCGGAAGGTCATCAGCTGGAGCTCGGTTCCAATTCCTTCATTCCCGGCTTTGAAGAGCAACTCGTTGGGGCGAAGGCCGGTGATGATGTCGAGGTCAAGGTGACGTTCCCGGAAAATTACGGCGCGGAAAACCTGGCGGGCAAGGATGCTGTATTCGATGTCAAAGTCCATGAAGTGCGTGAAGCGGCGGATGTCGAGATCAATGACGAGTTCGCGACCAAACTCGGCCTTGAGAACCTTGATGCCTTGAAGGACGCGGTCCGAGGTCAGATCGAGCAGCAGTACAACCAGCTTTCACGACAGTCCCTGAAACGCAAGATGCTGGACGCCATGGCGGAAGCACATGATTTCGACGTTCCTCCCGGAATGAAGGACAGTGAATTCGAGAATATCTGGAAACAGTTTGAGCAGGAGCTGGAGCAGTCCGGCCAGAAGCTGGAGGATCAGGATCAGTCCGAGGAAGAACTGCGCGAGGAATATACAGGCATCGCCGAACGCCGCGTGCGTCTTGGGCTGCTGCTCGCGGAAGTCGGTCGGATCAACAATATCGAAGTCTCTCAGGAGGAGGTCAACCAGGCCATGGTGGCGCAGGCCCGCAACTATCCGGGTCAGGAACAAATGATTTTTGAGATGTTCCAGAAACGCCCTGAAATGCAGGCGCAGCTTCGCGCACCGATCTTTGAAGACAAGGTTATTGACTTCATCTCGGAACTGGCAACGGTCACGGAGAAAAAGGTCTCGGTTGACGAACTGATGAAGGATCCGGACGAGGAAGAGGCCGCGAAACCAAAGAAAAAGCCAACCGCCAAGAAAAAGGCTGCGGCTGAAAAAGGGGAGACGAAGAAAGCCACACCCAAGAAAGCGGCGCCTAAGAAACCGGCTGCGAAAAAACCAGCCGAAAAGAAATCGGCCGAAAAGAAATAATCCGAATTTCATTGATGTGGATTTACAGTTGCGTTCGTCGCTCCTATATGCTGACGTGGCGCAACTGCTAAACTTAAGGAAAATCGAGAATGGTTGATGTCATCGACACCTATATGAATAATCTGGTTCCAATGGTCGTGGAGCAGACAGCTCGCGGAGAGCGGTCTTACGATATTTTCTCACGTCTTCTGAAGGAACGGATTATTTTTGTCACCGGACAGGTTCAGGATGGCATGGCGGGGCTGATTACAGCGCAGCTTCTGTTTCTGGAAGCGGAAAACCCGAAAAAGCCGATCTATATGTATATCAACTCTCCGGGGGGCGTGGTTACGTCTGGCCTGGCAATCTATGATACGATGCAATATATCAAGCCGGACATTGCGACGGTTTGTATCGGTCAGGCAGCGTCCATGGGCTCATTCCTGCTGACAGCCGGGACCAAGGGCAAGCGCTACAGCCTTCCCAATGCCCGTATTATGATCCATCAGCCGTCAGGTGGTGCGCAAGGACAGGCGACGGATATCGAAATCCAGGCTCGTGAAATCCTGAAAGTCCGGGCGCGGCTGAACAAGCTCTATGTCGAGCATACAGGGCAGCCGCTCGATGTGATTGAAGCCGCGGTGGAGCGGGATAACTTCATGACTGCCGAAGAGGCAAAAGAGTTTGGCCTCGTCGATGAAGTTGTTGTTAAACGTCCCAGCCTGGATGATGAGGACGATAAGAAGTCCAAATAAGCCAGTTTTTGCGCAGGCGGGTATATAATTTTTCGTAAAGCAGGCGGTTTTGACGTCCTGTTAACGGAAAGTTGAGTCAAATTCCGTATTATGCAGGTTCGGGACAATCATGGCGTTTCGCATTCCGTGATTTCGCCAAGGTAAACATTATTGTTGTCGCCCGCGACGACGACGGCTAATATGCAAAGTCGAACGGACTATTGGAGTATTTATGACCAAATTAAGTGGTGGAGATTCGAAAAATACCCTGTACTGCTCCTTCTGCGGCAAAAGCCAGCATGAGGTCAGAAAGCTGATCGCGGGACCAACAGTGTTCATTTGCGATGAGTGTGTTGAGCTGTGCATGGATATCATTCGTGAAGAACACAAAAGCACCCTGGTAAAAACGAGCGATGGTGTTCCGACGCCAATGGAAATCTGCAAGGTTCTGGATGATTATGTGATCGGCCAGTTTCATGCGAAGCGGGTTCTTTCCGTCGCGGTCCATAACCATTACAAGCGGCTTCATCATAGCGGAAAGTCGGACGATGTGGAGCTTGCGAAATCCAATATCCTGCTGATCGGCCCGACGGGTTGCGGCAAGACGCTGCTGGCACAGACATTGGCGCGTATTCTGGACGTCCCCTTTACCATGGCCGACGCAACAACCCTGACTGAGGCCGGCTACGTTGGTGAGGATGTAGAGAATATCATCCTCAAACTATTGCAATCTGCTGATTATAATGTTGAGCGGGCGCAGCGCGGTATTGTCTATATTGACGAGGTCGACAAGATCAGCCGTAAATCCGACAATCCGTCGATTACCCGGGATGTATCGGGTGAGGGCGTTCAGCAGGCATTGTTGAAGATTATGGAAGGAACCGTTGCCTCCGTTCCGCCGCAGGGGGGTCGCAAGCATCCGCAGCAGGAGTTCCTGCAAGTGGATACGACGAATATCCTGTTTATTTGCGGCGGCGCGTTTGCCGGACTGGACAAGATCATCGGTTCACGCGGCAAGGACACCTCAATCGGCTTCGGCGCTTCAGTGGAAGCGGAAGAGGATCGTAATGTCGGTGAAACATTGAAGGATGTCGAACCGGAAGATCTTTTGAAGTTCGGACTGATCCCGGAGTTTGTCGGGCGTTTGCCGGTTGTCGCGACGCTTGAAAACCTGGATGAAGAAGCGCTGATCGAGATTTTGACGACGCCCAAGAATGCGCTGGTCAAGCAGTATCAGCGGCTGTTCGATATGGAAGATGTCAATCTGACCTTCACGGAAGACGCCCTGTCGGCGATCTCGAAGAAGGCGATCGTCCGTAAAACAGGCGCCCGGGGCCTCCGGTCGATCATGGAAAATATCCTTCTGGATTCGATGTATGATCTTCCTTCGCTCGAAGGTGTGGAGGAAATCGTTATTAACGCCGAGGTGGTTGACGGTGGTACCCAACCGCTCCATATATATGCTGATCGACAGGACGCGACGAGTAGCGCGTAGTCCTGCCTTTAGGGGGAAGGACGTTTTCCTTCCCGCTCTTTTTTTTAGTCAGGACCAGCATATATTTCCCGCCCGTGCGGGCACTTCAAATCGCCGGTCCCAGAAGGCAACATGATGATTGATACACCCCGTACGCAGATTTTTCCGGTTCTCCCGCTCCGTGATATCGTCGTTTTCCCGCATATGATCGTGCCGCTGTTTGTTGGCCGCGACAAATCCGTGCGCGCGCTTGAGGACGTGATGAAGGACGACAAGCAGATCCTTCTTGTGGCGCAGAAGAATGCGAGCCAGGACGACCCGGGGGAGGATGACATTCATCGTGTCGGAACCATTGCTTCCGTTCTGCAGTTGCTGAAGCTCCCTGATGGGACGGTAAAGGTCCTGGTTGAAGGCGGCGAGCGTGCGCGGATTGATGAGTTTCTCTCGAACCCGGATTTTTTCCAGGCCCATGCCGAAATTATGGAAGAGAAGGACGCTGATACGCCGGAGCTTGAGGCGCTGGCCCGTTCTGTAATTTCCCAGTTCGAGCAATATGTGAAGCTCAACCGCAAGATCCCACCGGAAGTGCTTGTCTCGCTTAACCAGATTGACGAGCCGTCTAAGCTTGCAGATACAATGGCATCGCATATGGCGTTGAAGATTTCAGAGAAGCAGGAACTGCTGGAAATTGAATCGGCAGCCGAACGGCTGGAACGGGTCTATGCGCTGATGGAAGACGAAATCGGTGTTCTGCAGGTTGAGAAGAAAATCCGTAGCCGGGTCAAACGCCAGATGGAGAAGACCCAGCGCGAATATTATCTCAACGAACAGATGAAGGCGATCCAGAAGGAGCTTGGAGAAGGCGAAGATGGCCGCGATGAACTGACGGAGCTTGAAGAGAAAATTGCCAAGACAAAGCTGACGAAGGAAGCGCTCGAAAAATGTAATCAGGAGATGAAGAAACTCCGGAACATGAGCCCGATGTCAGCAGAGGCGACAGTTGTCCGCAATTACCTCGACTGGATCACCAGCCTGCCTTGGAACAAGCGGACCCGCGTCAAGAAGGATCTTGTGCGCGCCGAAAAAATCCTGAACGATGACCATTACGGGCTGGAAAAGGTCAAGGAACGCATCCTTGAATATCTTGCCGTGCAGCAGCGGATGAAGAAAATCCGTGGCTCGATCCTTTGTCTTGTTGGTCCTCCCGGCGTGGGTAAAACTTCGCTCGGTAAATCTGTTGCGAGAGCGACAGGCCGTAATTTTGTCCGCGTGGCTCTTGGGGGCGTGCGGGACGAAGCGGAAATTCGCGGTCATCGGCGGACCTATATCGGCTCGATGCCGGGTAAGGTCATCCAGTCGATGAAAAAGGCGAAATCCAGCAACCCGCTTTTCCTTTTCGATGAGATTGACAAACTGGGGAATGACTTCCGTGGCGATCCGTCTTCGGCGCTGCTTGAAGTGCTCGATCCGGAACAGAACACAACATTTGCCGACCATTATCTCGAGGTCGAGTTCGACTTGTCCGAAGTAATGTTTATTTGTACGGCAAACTCTCTCAACATGCCGGGGCCGCTGCGCGATCGTATGGAGATCATCCATCTTTCGGGGTATACCGAAGATGAGAAGGTGGAGATTGCCAAGCGCCATCTCGTTGAAAAACAGATGAAAGCCCATGGCCTGAAGAAGACCGAATGGTCGATTACCGACGATGCGATCCGCGATCTTATCCGCTACTACGCCCGCGAAGCCGGCGTGCGTAACCTGGAGCGGGAAATCGCGAAACTGTGCCGGAAATCGATCAAGGAGATCATTACCGATGGCGTCAAGTCAGTCGCCATTACGTCTGATAATCTTAAAGACTACTCCGGTGTCCGGAAGTATCGCTTCGGCGAGGTAGAGGAAACGGATCAGGTCGGCCTGACGACGGGACTTGCCTGGACCGAAGTTGGCGGCGAACTGCTGACGATCGAAGCGGTCAAGCTTTACGGCAAGGGCCGGATGCAGATTACCGGTAAACTTGGTGATGTGATGCAGGAATCCGTACAGGCTGCAAAAAGCTTTGTGCAGTCGCGCTGTCTGGAGATGGGCGTGAAGCCAACAGATTTTGACAAGCATGATATTCATGTCCATGTGCCGGAAGGGGCGACCCCGAAAGATGGCCCGTCCGCCGGTGTGGCAATGGTCACATCGATTATCTCGGTCCTGACAAACATTCCGGTGAGCAAGGACCTCGCCATGACCGGAGAGGTTACCCTGCGTGGGCGGGTGCTGCCGATTGGCGGCCTGAAGGAGAAACTACTTGCTGCCCTACGAGGCGGCATCAAAACAGTTCTGATCCCGAAAGATAATGAAAAGGATTTGGCGGAAATTCCTGACAATGTAAAAGCGGGTCTCAAGATTATTCCGGTTTCGGAGGTTTCAGAGGTGTTGAAACATGCTCTGACAAAACCGCTTGTGCCCTTGAACTGGAGCGAGGAAGAACTGGCGAAAGAGCTTGCCGGGGCGTCGGCTCAGCGAAAAGTTGAGGATGGGGTAACAACCCACTGACTTTAATCAAAAACCGGGTCAAAACCGCAGAAAAGTTGGGGATATCTTGATTTTTCCCTTTGACCCGGCGCAACCGACAAACTAGTATGCGACCGTCTTAAACGAATTTATTGATAAGATATGTTCAAGTCTAAATTGAAGGGGGCTTATAGTGAATAAGAATGATCTCGTTGCCGCAGTTGCTGATATTTCAGGCCTGGGGAAAGCAGAAGCAGGGAAAAGTGTTGATGCGGTACTCGAAGCGGTTTCCAAAGCTTTAAGTGGCGGTGACGAAGTGCGCCTGGTCGGCTTTGGTACGTTCAGCGTCGCTGATCGCAAAGCCTCTGAAGGCCGCAATCCTCGCACTGGTGAAACCATCAAGATTCCGGCTTCTAAACAGCCGAAATTCAAAGCTGGTAAAGCTTTGAAAGATACGGTTAACAAGTAACACAAGCGGTTACGGTAAAATATGGAAGCCAGATCCAATTTTCTGGATCTGGCTTCATCTTTTTTACTTCCCATTGCCGGTGTTGATTGATATACACGGGCTCGCTTGAATATGGGTGATTAGCTCAGCTGGTTAGAGCATCTCGTTTACACCGAGAGGGTCGGGAGTTCGAATCTCTCATCACCCACCACATTCCCACAAACACTTCAATTTAATTCGCCGCTGTGCAAGCACCGGTATTCGCGATTGCTTTGGTATAATTCCCATGAAACGGCGGAATGATATTGCTGATTCCTGGTTTGCTTTTGATAAATGACGGTGCGATTTACTTGAGTGGATCGTGTGGTGATTTTTGAAAACTTGGGTATTTTTAAAAGCACAGTCAGAGCTCAAAAATTAATTCTGAAAATATGTTTATGCTGCTTGACAGCACCGTTTGGGTCCAATACAAAACAGCGTCCCTGCGGGGGTGTAGCTCAGTTGGTTAGAGCGCCGGCCTGTCACGCCGGAGGTCGCGGGTTCGAGCCCCGTCACTCCCGCCACTTTCCCCCAAATGATAATCGCTCGCAACTGACCTGTGTGAAATAATCGTGGGCACTCCAGTGGCTGCCGTGCATTTTCAATTAAGGCGGAATTTTGTTGCTAAATCGGTTTTCTTCCGTATAACCCGACACTATAATGCTGTATGTATTTGGTAGGAGGGATTGTCACCCGCCAGGCCAATCAAGGCCTGCCTCAGGGTGTCGGATTGTAATATTATGGAAGCCTTGCTTATAGAATATTTACCCATCCTGATTTTCTTGGGGTTGGCGGTCGGGTTGTCAGCGGTTATCGTGATTGCCTCGATGATTGTGGCGGCACAGCATCCAGATGCCGAGAAGCTCTCTCCCTATGAATGCGGCTTTGAGCCGTTTGATGATGCCCGTAATCAGTTTGATGTCCGGTTTTATCTGGTCGCCATTCTGTTCATTATTTTCGATCTTGAGGTGGCGTTTTTGTTCCCCTGGTCGATTTCCCTGGGCGGGGTGGGGCTGTATGGTTTCTGGTCCATGATAGTGTTCCTTGGCATCCTTACGATCGGCTTTATTTATGAATGGAAGAAGGGAGCTCTGGAATGGGAGTAAGTTCTGAACCGGTCGGTGTGGAACCTCGTCCCGGTGCACAAGATCAAGATTCATTCTTTCGCGAGATCGGCAATGAGCTGGACGACAAGGGATTTGTCGTCACCCAGGTCGACAAACTGGCGAATTGGGCCCGGACTGGCTCACTGTGGCCGATGACGTTCGGTCTCGCCTGTTGTGCGGTGGAAATGATGCACGCTTGGCAACCCCGCTATGACATGGAGCGTCTGGGCGTTGTCCCGCGCGGATCGCCCCGTCAATCCGACGTAATGATCGTCGCGGGAACACTTACCAATAAGATGGCACCAGCACTCCGCAAGGTTTATGACCAGATGGCGGAGCCGCGCTATGTGATTTCAATGGGGTCCTGCGCCAATGGCGGGGGATATTATCACTATTCCTATTCCGTTGTTCGCGGATGCGACCGGATCGTCCCTGTCGATATTTATGTGCCTGGATGCCCGCCGACGGCGGAAGCGTTGATTTACGGCGTGTTTCAGCTGCAGAAGAAAATTCGTCGCACCGGAACATTTTTGCGCTAATCGGAAGGGATCGTCAGTAACATGAATGAAGCGCTTGAAGAGCTGGGCGAGTTAATCGCGGCCGAGAATTCCGCCGACGTCATTTCGACTAAGGTGGCGTTCGATGAGCTGATCGTCAATGTACGGGCGGAATCGATTGATAAGGTGATTGAATTCCTCCGCAATGATTCTAATTGCAAGTTTGAAGTTTTATGCGACGTTTGCGGTGTGGATTATCCGACACGTGCCAAACGCTTTGACGTCGTTTATAACTTGCTGAGCCTGCGCCATAACCAGCGTGTTATTGTGAAGGCGGAAACAGATGCCCGTACCCCGGTTCCTTCGGTAGTCGGTTTGTTTCCGGGCGCCAACTGGTTTGAACGGGAAGCCTGGGATATGTATGGAATCATGTTTTCGGGCCATCCGGATTTGCGCCGTATGCTGACCGACTATGGTTTCGAGGGACATCCGCTGCGCAAGGACTTTCCGCTGACCGGGTATGTCGAGTTGCGCTATAGCGAAGACGAGAAGCGCGTTGTCTATGAGCCGGTCAATCTGACGCAGGAGTTCCGCAAGTTCGACTTTGAAAGCCCCTGGGAAGGAGCCAAATATGTTTTGCCCGGTGATGAAAAAGCGGAAGGGCAGGGCTGATGGCTGAAATTCAGATCAAGAATTACACGCTGAACTTTGGACCCCAGCATCCGGCCGCCCATGGCGTGCTCCGTATGGTGATGGAGTTAGACGGTGAAGTTGTTGAGAGGATCGATCCGCATATCGGGCTTTTGCATCGTGGTACGGAAAAACTGATCGAGCATAAAACCTATATGCAGGCGATGCCCTATTTCGACCGGCTCGACTATGTCGCGGCAATGAGTCAGGAGCATGCCTTTGTTCTGGCGGCGGAAAAGCTACTGGGTTGCGAGGTGCCGTTACGCGCACAGTATATCCGCGTCCTGTTTTCAGAAATCTCCCGCGTTCTCAACCACATCATGAATGTCTGCGCGCAGGCCATGGATGTCGGAGCAACGACGCCGATGCTCTGGGGCTTTGTTGAGCGGGAAACGCTGATGGAGTTTTATGAGCGGGCAAGCGGTGCGCGCATGCATGCGGCCTATTTCCGGGTTGGTGGTGTTCATCAGGATATTCCGGAAAAGCTGGAAGAAGATATTCGCACCTTCATCAAGCAGTTCCCGTCCATTCTGGATGATATCGAAGCCCTCCTGACTGAGAACCGTATTTTCAAGCAGCGGAATGTGGATATCGGGGTTGTTTCGCAAGAGGATGCGATGGCCTGGGGGTTTTCTGGCGTGATGTTGCGCTCCACCGGTCTCGCATGGGATTTGCGAAAAAGCCAGCCCTATGATGTCTATGGCAAGATGGATTTCGATATTCCGGTGGGCCTGAATGGCGATTGTTTTGACCGTTACCTGATGCGGATGGAGGAAATGCGCCAGTCCTTGCGGATTATGGAACAGTGCCTCGATCAGATGAAGCCGGGCCCTGTGCTCTCAACGGATCCGAAAGTGGCGCCGCCGCGCCGCGCGAACATGAAAACGTCGATGGAAGCCTTGATCAATCACTTCAAGCATTATACCGAAGGGGTCAAGGTGCCGGAAGGCGAGACCTATACGGCGGTGGAAGCGCCCAAGGGTGAATTTGGTGTCTATCTGGTGTCGGACGGGTCGAACAAGCCCTATCGCTGCAAGATCAGGGCGCCGGGATTTGCTCATCTGCAGGGGATGGATTTCCTGACCAAGGGGCATATGCTGGCCGATGCGTCCGCAATTTTGGGAAGTTTGGATATCGTATTTGGTGAGGTGGATCGGTGAGTCAGGTCATTGAAACGGGCAAGGCGTTCGAGTTCACGCCCGAGAATGTGAAAAAGGCGAAGGTCTTTATCGCCAGGTATCCGAAGGGACGCCAGCAGAGCGCGGTGATGCCGCTGCTTGATCTGGCGCAGCGCCAGAACGAAAACTGGCTCTCCAGAGAAGCATTGGAATATGTCGGGCGGTTTCTGGATGTGCCGTATATGCGGGTGCTGGAGGTCGCGACGTTTTATACGATGTATAACCTGAAGCCGGTCGGGAAATATTTCCTCCAGCTTTGCCGGACGACACCCTGCTGGTTGCGCGGGAGTGATGACCTGGAAGCAGTCTGTAAGAATAAACTTGGCATCGCTAATGGCGAAACGACAGAGGATGGCATGTTCAGCTTGCTGGAGGTCGAATGTCTTGGCGCCTGCGTCAATGCACCTGTGGTACAGATTAACGACGATTTCTATGAAGACCTGAATGCTGAAAATTTCGAGGCTGTTCTCGATAAGCTCGCCAATGGGGAAGATGCGCCCAAGGGACCGCAGATAGACCGGATCAATTCCGCACCAGAAGGTGGCCCGAAAACATTGCTGGAAAAGACGGGGGACGCCTGATGCTGAAAGATCAAGACAGGATTTTCACCAACCTTTACGGCATTCATGACTGGAAGCTTGCAGGCGCAAAATCCCGCGGTATCTGGGACAATACCAAGGCTCTTATCGAGATGGGACACGACGGCATCATTGATGCAGTCAAGGAAAGCGGCTTGCGTGGACGCGGGGGCGCAGGCTTCCCGACGGGATTAAAATGGTCGTTCATGCCCAAGGAATCCGATGGCCGCCCAAGCTATCTTGTGGTCAATGCCGACGAATCCGAGCCCGGCACCTGTAAGGATCGGGAAATTATGCGGTTCGATCCGCACCGACTTCTGGAAGGATGTCTGGTTGCCGGTTTCGCCATGCGCGCTATTGCGGCCTATATCTATATTCGCGGCGAGTTTGTGCAGGAAGCCATCAACCTCGAGATTGCCATTCAGGAAGCCTATGAGGATGGCCTGATTGGTAAGAATGCATCCGGATCCGGCTATGATTTCGATATCTATCTGCATCGCGGGGCCGGGGCTTATATCTGTGGTGAGGAGACGGCGCTTATTGAAAGCCTTGAGGGCAACAAGGGCCAACCGCGTCTGAAACCGCCGTTTCCGGCGAATGTCGGCGTCTGGGGCTGTCCGTCAACGGTCAATAATGTGGAGAGTATTGCGGTTGCACCGGAAATTCTTAGGCGCGGGGAAGGCTGGTTCTCCGGTCTTGGCCGCCCGAACAACACCGGAACCAAGCTTTTCTGTATTTCGGGGCATGTAGAAAAACCCTGCAATGTCGAAGAGGAAATGGGCATTCCGCTCAAGGAACTGATCGAGAAACATGCGGGCGGTGTTCGCGGTGGCTGGGATAACCTGCTGGCGATTATTCCCGGCGGATCTTCCGTGCCGCTGCTACCCAAGGAAACCTGCGATACGATGCTGATGGATTTCGACAGCCTGCGCGACGCCCAGAGCGGTCTTGGCACGGCGGCGGTCATCGTTATGGACAAATCGACGGATGTGATCCGCGCGATCGAGCGGTTGTCGCATTTCTACAAGCATGAAAGCTGCGGTCAATGTACGCCCTGCCGGGAGGGAACCGGCTGGATGTGGCGGGTGATGCAGCGTCTCGTCTCCGGGGAAGCGGAGATCGAGGAAATTGACATGCTGATCAATGTATCGAAACGGATTGAAGGTCATACCATCTGCGCCCTTGGCGACGCGGCGGCCTGGCCTATTCAAGGGCTGGTGCGGCATTTCCGCCCGGTCATCGAAGAACGTATTAAATCACGGAAAGCCGTTAAGGCCGCCTGAGGGTTGTCTTGAGCGGGGAGCGAAGTATGCCGACACTTACAGTAGATGGGACAGAAGTCACAGTCGATCCGGGAACAACGGTGCTTCAGGCCTGTGAAGAGGCGGGCGCGGAAATACCGCG
>TARA_R110001606_G_scaffold1655_5_pt1 | contig 64946 bp, 59 predicted proteins | sample TARA_R110001606 | Tara Oceans TARA_R110001606 (sample SAMEA4398315) | marine metagenome | biome: Polar Biome; feature: [SRF] surface water layer (ENVO:00010504); material: water (ENVO:00002006), including particulate matter (ENVO:01000060) such as... | depth 5 m
ATGAACATGGAAATGCTGATCGTCGGGGTTCTGCTGTGGAGCCTGATACATCTGATGAAGTCCGTCATGCCGAGACTGCGCGCCTCGATTCAGGGCGCTGTCGGCGAAGGGCCGCACAAGGGGCTGGTAACATTATTGCTGCTGGTTTCGCTGGCGCTGATGGTTTTCGGCTGGCGCTCGACCACCGCAGAATTTGTCTATGATCCGCCAGCATGGGGCCGCCATGCCAATATGACGCTGATGTTCGTGGCGATCCTGCTGCTCGGCGCGGCACAAGGCGCTTCGCGCATCCGGCAGTGGATCCGCCATCCGATGCTGACTGGTGTGCTGATCTGGGCGGTCGGCCATCTGCTCGCCAATGGCGACAACAAGTCGCTGGTGCTGTTCGGTGGACTAGGCCTGTGGGCGCTGATCTCGATCATCACCATATCGCGCAACGAGGGCGTCTGGGTGAAGCCGGCCAAGATCGCGACCGCTGGCCGCGAATTGCTGAGCGTGGTCATTGCGGCGATACTCTATGCCGTTCTGATGTTCCTCCATCCGTGGTTCGCTGGCGTACCGGTCGTCGGCGGCTAATGGTCGCGCCGCTCCCCTTTCCCGCGCTGCATGCCAGCCACAGCGGCATCTGGATTTGCTCGATCGATGGCGAAACCCGCGCGATTGGCAAGGGCGAGGCTATCGGCAGGGTCGCGGAAACGCCGCATATTCTGCTCAACGCTCCCTTATTGGGGCAACGACTCGGCTATCCCGATCTCTCCGGCCTGGACCTTCTAGAGCTATTCGCCTTCATCCATCCGGCCCAGTTCGTCGTCCCGACACCGGCCGGTCTCGCCAAGACACTGGGGCTCACCCCGCCGGAGCAGGAGGCGGATATCGCCGCGCTGTGCCGGCAAGCCGCAAGCTTGCTGTTGGAAGGATTGGAAGCCCCTTATTGGAAGGAGCGGGAAGGCGCGTGGAGCAGCGCTCAAGCGCTCTACCGGTTGCGCTGGCCCTGGGCGCAGGAGGTCGGACGCAAACTGGAGAAGCCGGTCGAGGCCGAACGCTGGCTGTTTTCCAAGCTGACCGAATGGGAGGAAGAGCCGCCGCGCCCGGCTCCCCGATCAATCACCGTGGACAAGGAAGAGGCACTTGCCACGCTCGACGCCCTGACCGGGGAAGGATCGGAAGAACGCGAAGGCCAGAAAAGCTATACGGCCGCCGTCAGCCAGATTTTCAACCCGCGCAAGATCAAGGGCGTGCCCAATATGTTGCTGGCGGAAGCGGGGACGGGAATCGGCAAGACGCTCGGCTATCTCGCGCCTGCATCCTTATGGTCTCGCCAGGCTGGCGGTACGGTATGGATTTCAACTTTCACCAAGGCGCTGCAGCGCCAGCTCGACCGCGAGACCCGCCGCATCTATCCGGACGAAGAGACATTCCGAAAGAAAGTCGTGGTGCGCAAGGGACGGGAAAATTATCTCTGCCTGCTCAATCTGGAAGACGCGCTGCAAGGCGGATTTACCGGACGGGCAGCGATTCTTGCCCATCTGGTCGCGCGCTGGGCCGCCTATAGCAAGGACGGCGATATGGTCGGCGGCGATCTGCCCGGATGGCTGCCCACATTATTCCGTCGCAATGGCGCCACCGCGCTGACCGACCGGCGCGGGGAATGCGTCTATGCCGGCTGCCCGCATTACCGCAAATGTTTCATCGAGAAAGCGGCCCGCGCCAGCCAGCAGGCCGATATTGTCATCGCCAATCACGCACTGGTCATGGTCAATGCCGCCCGCGGACGCGAACAACAGAACCGGCCGACCAGACTGATCTTTGACGAAGGCCATCATCTGTTCGACGCCGCCGATTCGATGTTTGCCGCGCGGCTGTCCGGACAGGAAGCGATAGAAATACGCCGCTGGGTGATCGGACCGGAAACGAAGAATCGCGGCCGCCGTCGCGGACTCGCCGCCCGGCTCGCCGATCTTGCATCCTATGACGAGGAAGGCGGACGGGCGATTGAAAGTGCTCGTGTCGCAGCCGAGGCCCTGCCCGGAGACGGCTGGCTCCAGCGGATTGGCGAAGGCGAGGCATCCGGTCCGATCGAGGCGTTGCTCCAGGAGGTGCGCGCGATGGTCTTCGCTCGCGATGAAAGCCAGAGCGCCGATGCCGGCTACGGGCTGGAAACCGAGCTGACCCATATCGAAGGGCCGATGATCGACGCGGTCGCCACAGCCGCACAGGCGATGGATGCCCTGCTCAAGCCGCTGGTCCGTCTCGGCCAGCGGATCGAACATCTGATCGAGGAAGGCCCCGACTGGATGGACGCTCCCGCCCGGGCGCGTATGGAAGGCGCATTGTCGAGCCTCGGCTGGCGCCGCGATACTTTGTCCGGCTGGCTCTCGCTCTTGTCGCGTATCGGCGGTCCTGCCGATCCCGATTTCGTCGACTGGCTGATGATCGACCGGTTCGAGGGCCGCGAATATGATATCGGCATCTGCCGTCACTGGCTCGACCCGACCATCCCGGTCACCGAGGTCGTCACCAAACCCGCCCATGGCGTGATGATCACCTCGGCTACGCTAAAAGGCGGCGGCGGCTGGGATACCGCGCGGGCGCGCAGCGGCGCTGTCCATCTGGAACATGCCCCGCAGGAATTCGAGGTCGCCAGCCCGTTCGACTATCCCAATCAGGCGAAGGTCATCATCGTCACCGATGTGAAGCGCGGCGATATGGCCGGCCTTGCCGGTGCCTATGCCCAGTTGATCGAAGCCTCGGCGGGCGGGACGCTCGGCCTGTTCACCGCGATCAGACGCCTGCGCACGGTCTATGCCCGAATCGCCGACCGGATGGCGCAGAGCGGACTGCCGATCTACGCCCAGCATGTCGACCCGATCGACACCGGCACGTTAGTCGACATTTTCCGCGACGATCCCAAGGCCAGCCTGCTCGGCACCGACGCCTTGCGCGACGGGGTCGATGTTCCCGGCCAGAGCCTGCGCCTCGTGGTAATGGAATCGGTGCCATGGCCGCGACCGAATATCCTCCACCGTGCCCGCAAGATGGCTGGCGGCGGCAACGCCTATGACGACCGGATCATTCGCGCGCGTCTGGCCCAGGCCTTTGGCCGTATCATCCGCCGCGCCGACGATCATGGCCATTTCGTCATCCTCTCTTCATCCTTTCCCACGCGCCTGTTCTCGGCCTTTCCCGAAGGCACGCCGATCGAACGCATGCCGCTGGAACAGGCCCTGGCCGAGATCCGCCAGGCCAAATCAAAAATGGAACAATCCGGTCTTCCAACTGAAACAAGTTTGATGCATGACAATCCGCAATGAAAAAACTCACACTCCTGCGCCACGCCAAATCCAGCTGGGATGACCCGGTCGACCGCGATTTTGACCGGCCACTCAACAAGAAGGGCAAACGCGCCGCTGCGGTCATGGGCCGCTTCATCCAGCGCAATGGCCTGGCCTTTGACCAGATACTGGCGTCGCCGGCGGTGCGGGTGATCGAGACACTCGAGAATGTAGAGGAAGCCAGCGCTCTGGAGATGGAACCGACCTGGGATCGCAAGATCTACCTCGCCTCCTCGGCTACCTTGCTGGATGTATTGCGCGGTGTCCGCGCCGATGCCGACCATATCCTGATGGTCGGGCATAACCCGGGGCTGGAAGACCTTATCTTCGATCTCGTTCCCGATGACGGAAGTTCCCCGGCGCGTGACGAGGTGGAAACAAAATATCCGACCGCAACGCTGGCCGAGATGACGCTCGCCATCGACAATTGGGCGGATATCACAGAAAAATGCGGCACACTGGACCGTTTCACTCGGCCGCGCGACCTCGATCCGGAACTGGGCCCGAATTACGACTAAGCGTGGTTCAGCGCGTTCGTCAGCTGATCGCGGATCGTTTTCAGTTCGGCCAGAATCAAGCTGTTATCCTCCTGCCCATTCCCCGCCAGCGGTAGGGCTGCAGCGGCCGATTGCGGCGCATCTTCGACCATCTCGGGGCCCCTCCGCCGTGCGGACAGAAATTTGCGGGCGCCTTTGATCGTATAGCCTTCTTCGTTGAGCAGACGGTTGATCGTCTTGACCATCATGACATCTTCGGGCCGATAATGGCGCCGCGATCCGGCCCGTTTAAGCGGCGTCAGAACCGCAAACTGGTCTTCCCAATAGCGCAGAATATGGGGTTTGATGCTAAGCTCTTTCGAAAGCTCTCCGATGGTCCGAAAAGCCCCTTGTTCCTTGGTCATACTCTAACTCCCCCGGTTCACCGGGCCATTAACCTGCAGCGATAATCCTGTCACGCATCGTTTGGCTGGCGCGGAAGGTCAGAACCCGGCGCGGTGCAATCGGCACTTCTATACCGGTCTTGGGATTGCGACCGGTGCGTTCACCTTTATCGCGCAGCACGAAAGTGCCAAATCCCGAAATCTTGACATTTTCACCGTCGACCAGTGCCTCGATCATATGATCAAGAATTGATTCCACCATGACCGCGCTGTCAGCCCGCGACAGGCCGACCTGACGGTTCATTGTTTCGGCGAGATCGGCGCGGGTCAGGGTGTTTGTATAGCTCATCACAACATCTTCCATCAAGAGATTGAAAACTAACCAAAGCCATAAATCAAATCCGAGCTTTTGTAAATGTCGGCAGCAAACTTACCAGTGGATTTCAGCCGATTAGCCCGATATGCGGAAAAGATGACCGATAAACATCCTCAACCAGTCGCCCTCGCCGAACTGCTCGATCAATGCGGACCCGGCGGACCGGACAATCCCGTCACTCTGCCGCAAAGCTGGACGCAGGGCCGGACCGCCTTCGGCGGCCTGTCCGGCGCGCTTGCCTATCACGCAGCCAGCCATATCGAGGATGACCTGCCGCCGCTCCGCTCGGCACAAATTGCCTTCACCGGCCCGCTGTTTGGCGCACTGACGGCGGAAACCGCGATGCTGCGCCGTGGCAAGAATACCGCATTTGTCCAGTCGGAGATTTTTGGTGACAAGGGTCTCGGGCTCCACTGCAATTTCATCTTTGCCGCGCCCCGCCCGACCGAAGTCAAGACTTCAGACATTGTCGAGCCCGATTTCCCGCCCCTTCCGGATAGCGAGGGCCTGCACAGCGGTCCGCCACAATTTTTCACTTCGAACATGGAATATGTCGGCAAGCGAATCGATACCAGCACCAAAACCAATCGTCTGACCCGCTGGATGCGGCTGAAACAGCGCGACGGACTTGATCCGATGGCTGAAATCCTCTGCATGTGCGACAGCCTGCCGCCTTCGGTGATGGGACTGCTCGACCAGAACGCGATGGTCAGCTCGATGAACTGGCAGGTCAATATCATTGCCGAAAAGCTCACGACCGGGGATGGCTGGTGGCTGATCGATTCCCACACCCACCACGCCGATCACGGGGCGAGCAGCCAGTATATGAGTATCTGGAACAGCCGCCGCGAGCTGATGGCAACCGCGATGCAGAGCGTGGCCTACTACGCCTGACATAGGGTCGGGGCCGCCAAACCGGATAATCGCGTCGGCGTGCCGGATGCGATGGCTCCCGATCGATGGCTACTCAGGCTAATGCAGCAGGTCCCACGCAAATCATGCTCGAAACATCCTGTTGCAGGAACCGCGCGAAGCTTTTACATATCGGCTTCTGGGGGAGCAACCGATGGTACAGGCTACGCAAACGCCAAATGGCGCAATACAGTCTTTCTCTTCTGTACAGGCCAAGCTGGCCTCATGTTCCAAAGTCGTGGGAGAAGCCTTTTTCCCCGTCATGGTAGAGGCGCTGGCGGAAGCGCTGTCGGTCCGTTGGGTGTTCCTGTCCACCCTCCATCCGGTAGACCCCGGGCAAGCCTGCACGGTAGCGGTCTGGGACAATGGTCCCGGAGAAAATTTCGAATATCAGCTGGAACATTCACCCTGCGCGGATATTGTCGGTCAGGGCGCCTGCTGCTTTCCCGACAATATTATTGATCTCTTCCCCGACGACCAGATGTTGAAGGATATGGGCGCAGAGGCCTATATCGGAACCCCGCTTCGATCATCATCCGGGGAAATTCTCGGTCTGCTTGCGGCGCTCGACGACAAAGTCATTGAACATCCCGAACAGGCGGCCGAAATCGTCGAACTGTTTTCCGGCCGCGCGGCAGCGGAACTGGAACGGCTGGCGACCGCCTCGCTCAACGAACGGCTCGGACGGATCGTCGAGGATTCGGTCAGTGAAATATATATATTCGGCGCCGACAGCTATTATTTTGAACTGGTGAACCGGGGCGCGCGGGAAAATCTCGGCTATTCGATGGAAGAGCTTCAGATCCTCACCCCCTGGGACCTGAAGCCGCAATATACAAAGGAACAATTCATCGATTTCGTGACACCGCTGCGGAACGGAGAGGTGCCGAACCTGCTGTTTGAAGCGGTGCACGAACGCAAGGACGGTTCCACTTATGATGTCGCGGTACAACTGCAGTTTTTTCCCGGCGTCGAAAATATTTTCTATGCCTCGATCACCGATATCACCGACCGGAAGCGCGCGGAACAGGCACGCGCGCATCTCGCCGCCATCGTTGCATCGTCCGACGAGGCGATCATTTCCAAGACGCTGGATAGCACAATCACAAGCTGGAACGACGGGGCCGAGAAGATCTTCGGCTATTCTGCCGGTGAAATGATCGGCAAATCGATCCGCATTCTCATTCCGGAAGACCGTCAGTACGAGGAAGACGACATTCTTTCGCGACTGAACAGTGGCGAGAAGATCAGCAATTACGAGACGGTCCGCGTGTGTCGTGACGGGCGGCGGGTGGACGTCGCTGTCAACGTCTCGCCGATTTACGATGCCGCCGGCAATATCGTCGGCGCCTCGAAAATCGCGCATGACATAAGCGAACGCAAGCGCGCGGAAGAGCGCGAGCGCCTGCTGATGGGCGAGGTGAACCACCGCGCGAAAAACATGCTGACCCTGGTGCAGGTCATTGCGCGGCAAACCGCCGCTAGCGACGCCACAACCTTCGTGCAGCGCTTCGAAGAGCGCATACTCGCGCTGTCTGCCAGCCACGATGTGCTTCTGAACAACTGCTGGCAAGATGTCCCGCTCGACGAACTGGTGCGGTCGCAGCTTGCCCATTTTGGCGATGCGATAGGGCCGCGGATACAATTGTCCGGCCCGCCGCTCAGGATTACCGCACCGGCGGCCCAGGCGATCGGAATGGCGTTGCATGAACTTGCCACCAACGCCGCCAAATATGGCGCGCTGTCAAACGATGAAGGTGTCATCGAAATCATCTGGAAGCTCGAACAAGGGACTGGAGCGGAGCAAGATTTTTCGATGAGCTGGAGCGAACATGGGGGCCCGAGAGTCGAAAAACCGTCGCGCAGCGGCTTCGGGTCCACGATCATCGACCGCCTGCTCGAGGCCAGTCTCGAGGGAGAGGTCGATCTGGATTGGCGACCAACCGGCCTTTTCTGCCAATTGTCGTGCCGGGCAAGCAAGGTGCTTAGCGGACCGCACCCGTCAACACAGCAAGGCAGTGCGGTCATCGGGTCCAGGCAAGCGCGACCCGGCACAACCCACCGGATTCTGGTGGTGGAGGACGAGATCCTGATCGGAATCGAGATTGCGGAAATTCTGAAAGACGCCGGTTTCGACATACTCGGCCCGGTCACTACGGTCGGCGGGGCTCTTGAATATCTCGAGAATGAAATATGTGACGCGGCGGTGCTGGACATCAACCTGGGCAAAGAGACGTCGGAACCGGTCGCGGAGCTTTTGTCGAGAATGGGAACGCCCTATCTCTCGGTCTCGGGGCGCAGCATCGACGACCGGCCGGCAGCCTTCTCCGGCTCGCTCCATCTCGCCAAGCCGATCCAGTCGAAACTGCTGGTAAAAGAACTGGGCCAGATGCTCCGCGCTACGACGACGTAACAGTGGGTAGTCGCACAACCACGTGTGAATCGTCTCAGCCGACCCGAATTGAGATTCGAATATCGATATATTTCGATCAATGAAAATATGGTGCCAGAAGAGGGACCGTGACTTGTGACTAGTGCGTTGTAATATTGGTATAAATACATCTTATTTGGCGATTATATACCGACAAATATACCGTCTTTTGTCATTGATAGGAAATTGGGACTCGAACCATCAGGCTCTTTTTCTTAGTCTGATGGAAAAAAATTCAGCATCGCATTCTATTTGGTGCCTGCTTGAGCCTCAGGAGCACTTGCAACAAGTCTGCCAAGCTTCGAGATAAAGAACTTCTCGCCCCAGAGTATCAACAATTCTTCTTCCGCGGGACGTAAGAAACGCCTGACATCTTCCCGGCTTCGTACCAATTGATGGAACGGATTTTGTCGATCATGGCCGCTTCAAGCCATCCGGATAATCCGGCGCGGTGCCGCGAATTTGTCGAGGAAACCAAAAAGCAGCTCGCTGTTACCATCGTTGCCGGGAACAAGGTCAAGGGTCTGCAACCTAAGGCAGCCGAACGCGAAACCATCCAAGAACGCATTCGCCGGAATCTCATCACTAAGGAAAAAACGAAGGTGAGAGATCGATAAACGTCCTGCGACACCAAGGGTCGGCTTATTGTTCGCTTGAAAAAATCACGGAAGCCAATGGCGTTTCTGCGACAAACCAACGCGTTCCTTGTTTGTTCTTGATTTTACGGGATGTATCGATCAATATACGGTGCTAGGGAGAACAAACCATGCGAAGCGAAAAGTTATCATTTTTTGAGTTCTTTGCCGGCGGTGGAATGGCACGGGCCGGGTTGGGTTCAGATGCCTGGCAATGCGCGTTCTCCAACGACTTCGACCATAAAAAAAGTCGGATATACCGCCAAAACTGGGGCGAAGAGGCTTCCGTTTGCGGCGATGTCGGCAAGCTCAATTCTTCGGACTTGCCTGGCAGTCCAAATCTGGTCTGGGCGTCATTTCCTTGCCAAGATTTGTCGCTAGCTGGCGGCGGCGCTGGGTTACGCGGAGACAGGTCGGGAACTTTCTGGCCATTTTGGCGTCTGATGGACGATCTGGTCGCCGATGGCCGGGCACCAGATATCATTGCGCTTGAGAACGTCTGTGGCACCTTGACGTCTCACGGCGGCGAAGATTTTGCCGCCATATGTAATACATTCGTTAAATCCGGCTATCGCTTCGGTGCTGTTGTCATCGACGCAGCGTTATTCGTTCCGCACTCGCGGCCGCGCTTGTTCGTCATCGGCGTGCGCAAAGATTTCCCAATTCCTCAAGGGCTCGTTGGCGACGGAGCCTCCGCGCAGTGGCATACCAAGGCACTTCGCACCGCCTTCGATCGATTGCCCAACAAGAGCAAACGCGATTGGTTATGGTGGCGGTTAACGCCCCCAGCGCTCTCGAACATGCGGTTCGCTGATTTGATAGAAGAAAGTCCAAAAAGCGTTTCATGGCATTCGTCAGAACAGACGGCAAAGCTCCTTGGAATGATGAGCACGGTCAATCTAGCAAAAGTGAATCACGCGAAACGTAGCGGCCTTAAAATGGTGGGGACGATATACAAACGAACGCGGTTGGACGCGCAGGGCAACAAAGTGCAGCGCGCAGAAGTACGGTTCGACGACATTGCAGGCTGTCTACGGACGCCCGCCGGAGGGTCCAGTCGCCAACTTATCTTGGTCGTCGACGGCAAGCGCGTAAAATCCCGCCTTATCTCAAGCCGGGAAACGGCGAGGCTCATGGGCTTGCCGGATAGCTATGCTCTGCCGGAAAACTATAACGAAGCTTATCATCTGACAGGGGACGGAGTCGTCGTGCCGGTCGTCCGGCATCTTGCGGATCAAATATTCGAACCGCTGCTCCTCTCGGCCTCGGCGCGGCTCAGGGCAGTTGCATGACGGTCATTCCTTGCGAACAAAATGCCGGGTTACGTAAGCAGATCGAAGAATTTGCCGAAACGTTAAAAACGCAAGCTCATCTGCTCGGCGAGCATGGTCTTGATGAAACGGAATTTTACAATAGTGGGCTTTTTCGCGGCGCGATCGAACGAATCCGCGGTCAATTCTCGGCCACCATGCGGGCAAAGAGAGAGTTCGTCACGCATATCCTCAACCACATGCAGGACCGGGAATATATTCGCGAATGGGAATCTGCCGGAGAAAACAACCGGCACGATTACTCGGTCACGATGGCCAGCGGCAAAATCGCCGCCATCGAGCTTAAGGGTTGCCTCGATGGCAATAACACCAACATATTCGAGCGGCCGCCGCACGCGAACGAGTTCGTGTTGTGGAGCGTTTGCACCAATCCAGGTGCCGATCCACGCCACAACGTATGGTCCGGTGTCCATACCCGTCTAAGCGCGGAAATTATCGCAAGGTCGCAGCGCATCGATGGACTGATCGTCTGGGATATGGTGTGCGGTACCATAGGAAGACCCTGCCCGAAAATTATTGGGAACGATGCGAGGCTCAACGAAGTGGGACCATATAACTTGCCGCCGCCATGCATCTATCTTTTTCCCGCTACCATAGCCGCACCGCGCAACAATCCGTCGCCCAAAGCCCAAGCCTTGGAATCGGTCGAATTACTGTCAGCCTTCAACGCCTGTTTCCAAGGCGAGCCCGATGAAATCAATTTCGTCGATTTCGACGTGGAGAATCGAGGTGCCGAAACGCTGAGAACCACAAGAATACGACGTGGCGGCAAGGTCGCACAGGAATCGGCTCCGACCGCGATCCGGCGGACCTAAACACATTTCGCCTTTCATCTATTTTGCACGACATTTGCGCAAACTGAACGCAGCGATTTCCGAGATCGAAGATACGTAGATTTAGGCTGTCGCTGCTTCAGGGTTGCCTGACGTAGGGGATCGCACTGACCACTCGACCCCTTCTTTACCGATCCCCAAGAGGCTTAGTGTAGTGCAAGGAATGCGGCGCGACCGAAACTTGCGTTGAAGGAACTCGGCTTGAGCCACATCGTGGGTTGAGAGAAGTATCTGATAACCCTCAGCGCTAACTAGATTCCCCATAAGATCTGCAAATGCAGCGGCATGGATGGAATCGTTATGCTGAAGCGGATCATCAAGGACGAGAGCTTTCCATCGTGACCACGGAAACGTTAAGCTCGCAGCACACAACATACTAACTGCCAGTGCGGCCATTTGACCTTCGCTGTGCACTAGCATCGGATCGATTTCGCCGACTGCCTCAGGAACCTCGCCCTGTTTGACAGCACTCTGCTCGATCTTCTTTTTCTTGACGTGCAGATCGATCCCGACTCTCGGATCGCACAAGATCGCCTGATTTATTTCTGCCATGAGAAAGCCGAGAGGCTTGATATACTCAGAATTGAAATCCTCGAGTTCTGCATTGATGTCAGCGCTCGCTGCTCGAGCAATTTCTTTGACCTGACGAATTGCTTGTACATTTGACCGATATTTTTCTCGCAACGAGTCCGCGCTCGCAAGCAATTCGCTGCGACCACCGTTGGGCGGCCCGTCGACCTGCTCCCTTACTTGCTCGAGCACCGCGCGGTGACTCAGCTGCCTAGCCCAAGCAAGGCGCCCTTGGCGCAGTCGAGTTATTTGGCCTTGAGCTTTCTTGACCAACACTCTGGCTTCCGACACGCGACGTTCTAAGCGGTGCGGGGAGACCAGGTCTGGCTCAGTATCAAATCGCCCAAGATCGAGCCACTCGGTTCGAATTCGCCGAGCTGTATCCTCCAATTCCGACTTGCGAGAATCGTTCTCGATGAGCCGCGCTTTTAGCCCAGCTTGTTCTGCTTCCAATGCGGCAATGATTGCGTCCGTGTCAGCAAGCACCTGTATTGCTGCGTCCAATTCGGCTTGGCTTCGGCCTGTGGCAGACTCGGCTTCGCGAAGCATCGCCGCAAGAACCTCAGACCCAATGTCTTCCGTACTATCTATTACCGACCGTTTCGCTGCCTCGTCAGCATTCGCGCGACTAAGGGAAGCGGAGAGATCTGCAACTTTACGTTTCGAAGCTTCCACTGCCCGCTGCGCCGTATCGCGGCTGCGGATCGCGTTCGCTCGATCAACACCATAACTGGAGATTCCTTCAGACGACAAGAGCGTATGCCAGCGCTGCTTGCGCCGCAGCCGCGTATTCACCGCCGCAATTTCATTCGTCAATTTCGCCCTATCGACAGATAGCGAGATTGTAGCGCCACTCGATATCTCAGTGATACGCGCGAACAACGCGTTGTTCGCTAACTTTTCTGCGTCCAGCACTTCTCGGCTCGAGCGGATAGTCGCCTGCGCCGCTTTCAATGTCTGAAGTTTGGCTTTCCGCTCGTCACGGTCGGCGATCAGGTCTCGGAGTGCCTTTTCCTGAACTACAAGAGTAGGTGCGAGACGCTGAGCGGCCGTTGAAGCCCGAGCCTGAAGGTCTGAAGGACTAGCGAAGTGAGTATTGCAGACGGGGCAATCGCTCTCATCGGGGTGCAAATGGGTCGCGATCGAAGCAAGCGCGGTCGACAAGGTATCAACCGTATCACGAAGCGCCTCGACCGCGCCTTTCTGTACATTGACCCTATCTTCGACTGCGGCAACAGCAGCTGAAACATCAATCACGGACTGATCAAGGTTCGGATTGGCAGCTACAATTTCAGCCAGCATATCTGATTGTTCACGAATACGTTCGCCAGACTCAATAGCTTGGTCAACGGTGGTGACCACGCTGCGCAGACGCGTCAGTTCCGCATTGAATGATTCAATTTCCCCGCTCAGGCGTTGAATTATTTGTTGTGTTCGTTCTGCTTGAATGACCGTCCGTTCGGCTTCTTTCTGAGTTTGTTCTACCACTGACAAGACACCAATTGCCTCGCGATGTTGAGTGGTCAGCTTTGCTACGAGCTCGCGCGCGTCTATCAAGTCCCGAAGTCGGCCAAGGCCGGAGTTCACAACAATCATAGACTCTCGACGAGTAGAAACATCCGCACGCCGTTGCTCTTGATTGTTCCGTGCTTGCTCGAGTTCCCGGCTAAGCGCATCAATGCGTGTCTGGCTGCTGAGGTGCGAAGCTTCATTTTCGGCAATGTCAGCCAGCACTCTTTGCAGATCGCTATGCAACTTTTTCGCCTCGCTGATTTTCGCTTCAGTTTCAAGACAATCGCGCTCAATCTGGTCGGCTTCGGCCTGCAGACTGTCGGGCGTCGGCTCAGAGTCATGGCTTAGTGTATCTGAAAGTTGATGGCCGCCGATCTGCGCCAAAATCAATTGGTCAGCAATACCGCTTGCCTCGAGGACGGCTGCGGCGTCATCGATCGCTCCCGACATCTGTGTCTCAGACCAAAGCGTAGCCTCCTGCTCGAGCACGTCATCCAGCGCCTTACATTCGCGTTCGAGTCTCTCAATCTCACGGGCATAGGCGCGCACCACAGTGTTATTGCCTTGGCCATGCAGCGAGTTAGCGATCGCTTCGATGGCGGTGCTTTGAGCGGCTTCTTTCAATATATCAAAGCGCTCAGTGGATTTTCGATAGGTCAGGCGAGAAAGGGTGGACTGACCGAGGAAATGTGTGAGCAGCAGATAGCGCTGCAATTCCGAAATGCTTTGCTGCCATGTCGGAGCGCGAAGGTAGGAAGTGACGTCTGAAACATTCCCGCCAAGCTGGGATTTTGTCGAACTCGCCGACAACAAGCTACGCGCAATAATGCTGTCGTCGGAAAACGTCATTGTTGCGCTGGTTGGACCTGGGTCGCCGTCACGCCAACGGCAAAGATACGTCCCCGGCTTGTTGACACCTGTTGCGTCTCGAAAGTGGTCAATCCGGTCGGAAAGAGTCCATTCAAGCGCATCGAACAGGGAAGATTTACCTAAACCATTGCTGCCGTGGACGATAAGAACCCCGGGCATCGCCGGAATCTCAACGTCAAGTGTTGCGAAACTCCGGAATTGTCGGAGAGCAATACGCTGCAGGTATAGCGGCGTCATTCTGCTTGCTCCAAGGCGGCTACCAACTGCGGAATTAGTCCATCGGGATCGTTTTTGTAGATATCCGCAAGTTTAACCCATCGGTCCGCCGAAGGCTCTGAGAGCCCGTGTTTGATCAAAATTCGTTCGGCGAGGCCTTGGTTGTGATCCAGCGGCGCATTGAGTACAGCATTTGACGATCGCCAGGGCTGGGCGAGAAAGGTTCGCGCAAGGAACCGCGCAAAGGATGCGCCCACTGCATCCGCGTCCGGCATCCAGATTACCTTTCGGCAGACTGTTTCATCTCTTTCGACAAGGTCGATCAACCCCCGCCAATCGGCCGTGGGGCTCGTCTCGGTGACGCACAGCATGATATGCGCGTTTATGACCTCTTCCGCCCGCATGTACGACCGTGCGATCACCATTTGATTATGCAGCGCTTTCAATGATGCTTTTATCTCATCGCCGCTGTTCAATGCGACAGGTGCCACAAGGACGGGATAGGAACCAAGCCGAAGACCTATGGTGATGCTTGGAAGGGAAGCGCCTGAAGCATCTTGCCGCCCTCTGAACATTGGAGATACGAAATCTGGCTCTATCGTAGCTGACCATTCCATTGCTTTGGCTGCCGCTATCAGCTTGTCACGCAATATCTCGGGGGTCACTTGGTCAGCTCCTGTAGTTCCTGATCTTGGCGGTCGCGCAGAGCGGCAAATTCAGTCTCTATGGCGGTCCGCCATGTGGTTAGATCCTCGGTCAAACGGGCTCGCCAGTGCTTGTCGTTGCGGATCACAACGGGCCGGACCCTTCTCGCAGTTGTCATTCCCAAGCCAAATTTGCCGGCATCGAAAATGCGCCCAGGCGGGTCTGACACTTCTATCTCCGACGACCCAGAGAGGATGAGCGCGTCTACACCCCACTGGTCAGGCTGGTCCCAGACGGAAATAGGCTGTTGGCCGACCATTTCACAACCTGACCCGAGGGCCAATGCGTTGAGGCTGAATTTAAGATTTCCCCGCTCGACAAGTGCGGGTTCGAGCGCCTCACCATGGTGTGTCGCCAGCATCATGATAAGCGCTGTTGCGAGTTGCGGGATACGATCATGATCGCCGGTCCAAACAGTTCGCGTATGCTGTTCGACACTGGCCAGCCAGCTCAGAAACGCGCCGAGCAGCGCTTTGTCTGCATTCAAAGAAGCGTGCCAGGTCGTCCATGTCGGTGCGATGGCGGCAGTGATAGTTGGATTAATTGGACCCAACGTCTCGCAATTATGATTAGCCAATGCGGCCTGAATGCGCTGATCCAGCAGCCGGAGGAGGCAAGCATCGATCGCCGCATCCAGACCATCTATTGCAAGAGTAGAGCAGGGGTAGTGCGAAGCCGCACTAGGCGCAGTGCCGATCGCTGGAGCAGTCTTCTGCCATGCGCCCAACCATTCGGGAAGAGTCGATAATGTGATTCGGCCGCCGCTGGCCCTTGCAAGACGCACGATATCGTCAAAAGCTGGCATAGTTGAAGGTGAGGCCGCGAGATGGAGTGAGACGTTGCTGGCTAAGCGCTCGCATTGGTCTGCAACGTCCAACAGGCGTTGCCGTCCTTGTTCGACCGGAAGTCGCGTAGCCCGGTCAATGCCAAGGAAAAGCGTTGATTTCGCGCTTTCGGCGTTTGCTTCCGAGGCAAGCCGTGATGCGTGGTCTTCTAGTTTATTCATCCGAAGCACTTCGAAAAATTCGTACGTATCCGGTGCCAAGACCGGCGGCACAACAAGTTCTGGTCGCGCCGCGAGGAGCTCCAAAATGTGTGTTCTGTAGGTCTCGAAGTGGCTGCCCGCAGGTTTGTACCGGTCAGCGCGATCGGGACCATGCCGAAGCACAACATGCTGAAAGGTCTGGGTCAGTGAGACCCCATCCACGCTCAAGCCGGCGACCTGGAACGCCCCATCGTTACCTGTCGCATCCGTCACCTGGCCAGAACTCCGTCCCACAGGACGGTCGACGTGCGTTGCAGCTGCGAGGACGGCGAAGGCCATCACTTGGTTCAGTTGAGCTGCCTGGCCCGCCGCAAACAACGGACCCAAGCTATTGATCGTGACTTGGCGATCGGCGCGGAGCATCTGGCCAATCCGGTCGATAACATTCAATTCAGTGAATAGCGGCAATAGCCGGGCGGTGAACGCGGCCTCAAGGTCCCCTCCTGCTGAGATTCCAGCGTATGCGGATTCCGTCTCGGCGCGAAGCGTGTCGTTGGAAAAATAGTCCAGGAATTGCTTGGTAAACCCAACATGCTCAAAATTTTCGACTAGCAAGTTGAGGAGATCGGTGAGGCCGCCATCGCCATTGCCACTGACAATATAGGTCGCGGGGCTGAGCGGTTCTGCTGCGGTCGACCCCACGGAGTTCTGCTTCCAGTAGTGGACCGGTTTGGCGCTCCCGCAGGGAATCTCGTTACCAAACCCGATCGCCAATATGACATGATCAAATTGACGAAAGTCCATGGCGGCGTTTGTTGACAATCCTAGTCGCCAGCGCGCGTCAACTTTCTCGACGGAGCTCAACGAGTGGGAGTCTTTAAATGAGAGATTCGTAAGACGAGCATTCGCAGCGTCGAAGTCCGCCTTTAATCTACTGCAGACCTCACCGCCGGTGCCGGCAACCCAATCCAAGAATGGAAGACCGGCTCGATCATCAAGAGACCCGAGCTCGGGCCATTCGTAGATATGAGGATGCAACAATCGAGGAGATGCGCTTTGCAGCTGCAATATCGATGTAGCAGGATCGTACAGCGTCACATCGTTCCCTAGTAACGCCAGGCCGAGCGCTGCTGTGACGCCCGCGGCACCCGCGCCAACCACTGCTATTGTATCAGATGGCTTCAGTTTATCGGATTTGCTTAATGCGTGTACTAGCCGCAATGCGCGCACCTGTTGCGAATAGAAAGTTATCCGCCGATCAAAAGTGCCTACGAAATGCAGGCCGGTGTCGGCAGGAGATCCTGCCAAAAGCAACCAGTCATCAAAAGGAAGGTCGACGCTCTCCATTATATGCAAACGTGAAAACTTCGTGAACTATAGTAAAAGTGCCCAAACAAGGCACAGCTATTACCAAAAAACTGTCCAGCACCGCCTCTCACATAATTCTCCGTTTTGTACCTATACCAAATTGCGCTATGCACGCTAAATAACTGGTCATCAACGGATTTTGCTATGGTATTTGTACGAGAGCTTCCGTCTATAGATTGGTCCGTTACGGACAGGATTTGCCACGCTTATATTTGGTAAACCGAAGCCAGAAAGTCGATTAATTTAGCATAATATATATCCGCACCACTAAACAACAGTTACAACGACAGGGGGGCGCAGACTTATCTTACCTCAACTATTTAAGATATTGTCAGTCCTGATTGCTTTCTACCTACGGTCCAACTTATACCACTGTTGCGCATAACCCCAGACAGTTGCTTCCTCATATGTTTCTCTAACATAGGTCGCCAAGGTACCAAGGTAAACTCTCGCGACTTTTCAATCATGGCAAACTTACCGCTAACTAAATTAACGCGCCGTTTCAAAACACCTTCAATATGTTCGCCCTGCTTCGTCTCACGAAAAGCCAACCCACTTTTGTCAGTTAGTTGCCGGGCAACCCTAAGCAGTTCCCTACGCTGCAAATTCGCAATCATGTTTTTGCTATAGCTCACTGAGCCGCCGTGCTCGCTCGCCAAGTCTTGCTCAATGAGCCACTGACGACGTATGTTAAGAGCCACGTAAACTTCCTTACCAAAGCCAGTGCCACGAACACCTTCACGCGTCTTTGCGACAAGCTCGTGATCCAGCCAAGTCGCGGCTTCTATGTTAGTTAGCTGATCCAATGGAACGGACGACAAGATGTCAATGTTCACCGGCTTGTCGCGGGCCTGAAGTGTGGCATAGTCGGCGGTCTTCTGCAGATGGTCTGGCTCGATGATCCAGCGCCCATCTGCTTCGCGCTCCACATTGCCCATGATCCGCCGCATGGCTTCGAGACGGCGGGCATGGGTTTGTGCAAATTGTTCGGAAGCATTGGCATCAAACCGCAGATGCGCTTCGATATCATAATGCCCCTCATTTTGCGCCGCGACATCGACAATGGTTTGGTCGGCTTTGCGGATACCAGATTGTCTTGGTTTCACATTTATGATCGCATCGCTGGGAATGGATTCATGACTATCCCCCTTGCCAATCTCAACATAATGGCTCTGTCCATCAACGGCATCGACGATGATGTATTGGCGATCATTAATCTCATCAGAAAGCCCGCGTGTCACCACCCGGCCCAAAACGGGCTCCGTCAGCGGCGATTTGCCACCATGGATGATCTGGTTTGCCCGTGCCCGTTTCAAATTCTTCGCGGACAGGTCGCGCTGCATGGTCCGGATAATATCGCCCCGTTCGCCCATATCGCGCAGCGTGTTCTCGAAGCCTTGTTCCAGTTGCCAGCGACCCTTGCCAATCGGCTCTGCCAGACCCAGAGATTTGAGCTTCTGCAACCGCCCCGCCCGCAAGGACTGCTGAAAAGGCTCGCGGTCCATGGCGGTAACAATCCGCTCTTCATCCATGTCGCGCATGAGTCGGCGATCAATGCTCGTCAGGCGCTCTTCGCCAACATCATGTCGCAGCCTTTCTTCAATTTCGAGATCACTGCACGGTCCGAGATCAAGGGTGACCAATTCGGATAATCGCTCGCGCATGCCACTACTCAAATAATCACGCGCGATGATCAGATCCTTGCCGCGATCATCAACTCCGCGCAGCAGGATATGGGTGTGCGGATAGCCAGTGTTAAAATGGTCGACCGCCACCCAATCGAGCCTGGTGCCAAGATCGGATTCCATCTGTGCCATAAACCGCCTGGTCAATGGTTTGAGATCGTCATATTGCGCGCCATCTTCGGCCGACACAATGAACCGGAACTGGTGGCGATCTTCCTGCCCGCGCTGCAAAAACTCCTTGCCGTCGGCATGATCGCTTTCGGCTGCATAGAGCTCACCCGGCTCGCCTTCACAGGTGACGCCGTCACGCTCAATATAGCGCAGATGGGCCTGCGCTGCTGCCCGTCCCTTGCCAGCCAGTTTCACATAGCGCGATTTGATGACGGCGCGGCGCGTGCGCGCGCCGGAATGGTGATTGCGATACCCGAGCACCCGTCCAATAGCGGCACCGCGCCCGATCCGTGCGCCTGTAAATATAGACTTGCTGCCAGATCGCTTGATACCGCCCGCCAGGGCTGAGGACGCCAGCACTCTATGCAGGAAACGTTTGGCTTTCTTACCACCTTTGCTGCGGATGCGCCCAAGCCTGGGTTTGAACTCGTCATCGCTCATGCCGAGCGCACCAATTCCGGGGTGTATTCGTGGCGTAACGAGCAACGAGACAGTGTAAAGTCTCGGAAAAGCTGGCGTTCTCGCCGAAAGATCTCCCTGATTTGCAACGATGAGGCGAGAGTCTCTCTAAAAAAGGATGTGCAGACAATGATATAGCTCGCTCTGCGAGATTTTGCTTTTATCTTGCCTTCGCCTTTCCTTCTCTCCCGATTACTGCATCCCCGTTCTTCGCGCCAAGATCGCCGCCTGCCACGCCGGTACGAGGAGCCTTTCATTGATCGTTCTTGCGGATCGCAAACAATCCACCCTCCGGCTGAGCTGGCGTGCCAACGGAACCATTCTGTGAGGCGGATTGCACCCTGTAGAAGATAACGTCTGGCGGTCTCGCGGCCACCTTTGTGCGCTCCTGCGATGTCACTGAACGTGCATAAGTTGTCCGGCCAGCAACGATACGAACATAAGCAACTGTCTCGGCAGGCAGGCGGCTGCGGCCCTGCAAATAGGCGCGATATCTTCCCGGTCCCGCATTGTAAGCGGCAAACAAACCGGGATAACCGAAGCGGTCATACATATCGCGCAAATAGGCGGTCCCGGCCAATATATTGGCGCGGGGATTATCGGGATTTGGACCCAAGCGATGTGTTTTGGTGAGCTGTGCCCAGGTTGCCGGCATGACCTGCATCAGCCCCATAGCGCCAGCATGCGAACGTATAGGTCGTCCGTTGAGCGTTGTGTTCCCGGCGCTTTCGGCACGCATCACCCTCTTAATCCAGTGTTCCGGAATACCAAAGCGCAGCGAGGCTTCGGTGATATGTGGTTGCCAGTGATCAACGGAATTAGCGGCTGCTGGTGACGAAACCACGAGCGTTATGAGCGCGAGAGAAAGCCTCAACCGGCGCATAGAAAAGTCGCTTTTCCGATAACATCGGATTCTTTAGTAATGCCGATATAACGGCCATCGAAAGAGTTTTGAACGTCTCTATTGAGCAAAAATAGCTCGCCCTGACCTAGGGTCTTACATCCGTCCCACGAGGGCATGGCGCGGCCTTTGGTATCGACTGACAGCCGGTCGGCGGTGTGCTTTCTGTTCACATAAATATGCTTTCCTGCTGCACAGACAGTGTCGCCGTTGATCGCAACAATGCGTTTGAGTGCCGGTATATTGCGCGGCAAATAGTGACGCTGGGCGGCAAACTGGCGCATTCGTTCCGGCAACCAGACCGCGACCAGATCGCCGCGATTTAACGCTACATCAGAGCCGATATAGTAAAGGCCAATCGGCGTGCTGGCACTTGCATTCCAAACGAAAAAAGGCCGCGGTGGGAAGGCAATTGTGGTTACAAGGACCGCGCTTCCAACACCAATGCCGAACATCCAGCGCCGCAGCCCCTTGCGCTGTTCCGCCTTAATTCGCTGCGTTTTCTGCCATTCGCACAGCGGCAATGGGATGCCTGTCTTGCGCGATTTACGCATCGCCGGTCTCGCCGTTGGACGTATCTCGCGACCAGCTATCGAGATCGTCAATATGATAACGGACATAGCGGCTGTGCCGCCGGAAGCGCGGGCCAGTGCCTTCGCTGCGCATCGATTGCAGCTTTCTGGGACATAGGCCGAGATAGAAAGCGGCCTGTTCGGTATTGAGAAAGGGGCTGCCTTTCTTGGCCTGACTTGCTCGCTCGATTGCGTCATTCTTGTCCATATTGTCCTCATTGCTACGGGCTGCTTTGAACTGCCGTCCGCTGCAACCAAGATGACGCGCCAAGCACAAAAGCAGCAGGGTCGAAAACGCCCTGTGGTGTTTTCGACCCTGCTGTGAGGCGATTAGATATGTGCATTGGCCCCGCCGGAGCGGGGCCAATGGTACGATCAGTCCGCCGGATTCCAGATGACGGCGTAGGTCTCGATATCGTCATGGCCAGCGGCACGGCCAAGATTGGCGTAGAGCTTGCGCGGCCCGAATTCGGGAGCAGCGAGGCTCAGCGACACGTAATCCTTGCCGGATGTTTCGCCAGTGCGGGTCCAGCCAGCGCCGATTTCAACGCCGTCGGAGGTGACCCGGTAGTCGGGCTGATTCTCGCTGGTTTTGCCATCATTGGGAACGATTTCGACATTGGCTTGGATCGAAAGCGTTTTGAGATTGCCGCTAAATCCACCATTGGAATTGCGGGTTACATAACCGATTGCAGGCATTTTCTGTCTCCTTAAATTCTCCCCAGCGACCATTCGCTCGGGAGTGATGTGTCAACGACCAGCGTAAAAGGGCGGCGGCGAACCGAAGGGCGCAACGCAGTGGAGCACCTGCAGGACATGCTTATTTGCTGCGCGAGGAGCGGGGCGAAGCCCGGCGGGGAAATAAGCATGTCTGTGCAGGTTTTGCCGTCGAACGCGCTGGTCAGGACAAGACATCACCCACGCGAAATGGACGATCGGGAGCCATGGAGACAGGTGCTCATCGTGGCGTGGAGGAGTATAGCGATGGTAATTGGGGTAGATTTGATGCTTAGGTCAGCAGTAAATCATAGCCGAACCAGATGAAAACGAACAATAATGTTATGGATGCGTAATTGAATCGACAAGCTGTCGACCCTATTTTGATCGGTGGAAGGAGCGGATGCTGGATATGTCTGATAACGAATCTAAACAAGAGCATCCCAATGCTCGCGTCCGTCCAGCTCGACCCTTCCACACTATCAATGCTGCACATATCATTACACGAACAGCGGAAGCACTCGACTGGGACCTAGACAATGTCGAGAACTTCATCAAAACGGCCGAACATGTCGAGTTTGGTCTTTCAGCCGAACTCGAATTATCTGCTATCCTGCGATGGTTAGGGCCGTGCCGAATGGTGCACCGTCTTGCTGAAGACGCCTTTGTCGCCGATACGGCCGCACAACAAATCCCCGATCTCGTTGCGACGTTTGAATCCAATGGCGAGCACATCGTCACGCTTATTGAAGTGAAGACGACGGCTGATCCCGTGCTTCATCTCAAGGCTAATTATCTCGATAGGTTGAGACGCTATGCCGAGATTTTGGGCCATCCGCTGCTAGTCGGTTGGCGCTGTCGCGCCATCGACATGTGGCTGCTGTTTGACCCCTTTGCTATCGGGCTGCCTCGCGCCGGAGGGTTCGACTATACTCTTGAAGATGTTATGAAGGTCGACTTGATGAGCCTGATTGCAGGTGACTTCTATCTCGTTCCGACCACAGGTACCGGTTTACGGTTCGAGATGGAGCGTACTGGCGATAAAATCGCAACGAAGGAGGGTTATCAAGCCGAGTTCACTGTACGCCGTGCTTATTTTCATGATGGAGAGGGCCGTGCGGAGACAGAATTACCGCAAGCGATGATATGGACAGTTTTGTCTGGGGTCAGAGCAAACTCGAATGTCGAAGATGGTCAAGCGGTACAGTCATTTACCAGCACGGGTGGGCTCAGGCGGGCACAAAATATCCTAAAGACCGCACTGCAATTCCAGACCAAAGGCGATCAACGTATTCGTTGGAAAGGAGTCGCTGATGATCTCGACTCCATAGTGCGCTGCACCGACATTCTTACGGAAAGCCGCGCACGATTTGGCACCTATGTGCAATATATTTTTCTTCAAAAACCAAGGGTGACACCAACATTCCTGCCGCCGAAATGGCGCTCGAAAAATGAGCCTGACTGATGAAATCCAAGCCTCCAAATGAAGCCGCGATACGAGACACTCTGGCCGCTCGACTAGATTTGATTGAGCCGGGCTTGATTCTGGTTGATACAGAATTTCACCTCAGGAACAACCATGGAGCATCAGCGTTTCTCGACATTTACGCCCGGGCACAAAACGGCCAGCGCGTCATTATTGAGATAAAACGCACCAATGCGGCTGCGCGCGAAGCGGTGCAGGAACTGGTCAAATATGCGCCGCTCCTTCGTGAGCGTTTCTTGTTAAAGGAGACCGATTACAGGCTCATCATACTTTCGGTCGAATGGCACGAACTGCTAGTTCCTTACTCGGAGTTTGCCAAGCATGCACCATATGAATTGTCCGCTGGCAAGATCATGCTCGGCGATGATGGTCTTCCGGTGCGGGTCGATCCGATTACGTTACCTGCGTTAGTCGGCGCACGCCGGATCAGTAGACGGCATTTTATGTGGCGGTTTGTAGATCCGGCAGCAGCAAGCCATGCTGTGCCCCTGATTGCAAAGCATATGCAGGCAGCGGGCCTTGAAGACTTCGTGCTCATCCGCAGCCAGTCCAATAATCCGGAAATTCGCGAAAAAGGTTTCGTTTATTTCGCTCAGCAACAACTGTCGCTTGCAGGCTATATGGAGCTGCTGGAAACACAAGTGAGCAAAGACCGCATCATAGAATATAAGGAATATCTCGCCGAACTAACAGAAGAGGAAGACCGCGTCGCTGAGGCCGCAGATGAAGTCTGGATGACCGGATGCGGTGAGCTTTATCGTGCAATTGGGGGCGATCATGGCGAGATTTCAAACCCGGAAAAAGCGAGGCGCTGGTTCGCAGATGACGCACAGCGTGACGTTATAATTGAGCGCTTTGGCCGCTTCGCTGATGCTGGTATTGACGACGCAACCATCCTAACAGAAATAGTCGGTCATGGCGGCGAGTCTGATTTCCTGCTTGACCTCCGTGCGAATACCGATTCACGACCTCAAATCGAAGCAATGCGTGCCGCTGTCGAGAATATATTTTTCTTTAACCCGGCTTGGCGAGGTATGGCCCGCGACTTGATCGACTATGCCTGTCGCAAGAGCCAAGCCGATCTTCACATACTTGCGTTCAGCAATGAGGATATCTTACGGGGAATCGCAGGATTAGCATTTGGTTATCCTGCCTTCATGGCAACGTTTCGAATTGATATTGAGAGTAAAGGTGAGATAGAACAATTTATGGGAGTGATCGACTGGGACGGTCGAACGCCTGATTTTGATAAAATAATCGCCGACTACTTCGACGGTAACGCCTTCAATTATTTCATGATGGTCCATTTTGGCTCCAACCGTAGCCTCAACGTCGATATAATGGATGACCTCGGCCTCCGCTATGCGGTATGGCGGGAAGGCGAGAACGGGCCGGAGCGTATACGCGTTCAGGGGGCAACGATATCGGCGTCGCCCCGACCACCAATCGGCGGAGTACCAGGGCTAATCAACGCCAATGTCGACGAAATCCACAAGATCGTCGCACTCTTCATGGAACATGATTACGGCTTCGCGAAGTCAATTGAGGCCTATTTGAACAGCGATATCATGAAGGCGGAGGACGAACTTGAAGCTCTCGTTGCAACAGTAAACAGTCCTGCTCGTACCCTTTACTGGACACAAACGATCAAAGGTTGCGATGTTTGCGACCGGCCCTTCGCCTTAGCCCGCTACATGGTGGATGCGCATCTCAAACGCGGTGTCGGTGCCAATGTCTGCGCGCTCTGTTTCAAGGAACATGGCGTAGGGTTCGGCACAGGGCGCGGTCAAGTTTATGAAGCAAAAGAGGAAGGCTGGCTCCATGTCGCTGGTTAAATTATCTGCAGTAACATTTGTGTTTGTCAAAACATGGACTCGTCTCAACTCTGCACCTCACGCCGTCGATTATCATAGGATTACAGTCAATGAACTAATGTTGGTAAATGAAGGAGGCAGAGCGTGAAGATATTCTGGTCTTGGCAGAACGACTATGCTCCCAAGCGCAATCGTTGGTTTATTCAAGATGCGCTCACTGACGCGGTTGCAGCGCTCGCTGACGAGTATGAATTGGAGCCAGCCGGTCGACCGGAGTTAGACCATGACACCAAGGATACGGCAGGCATGGTTGAAATCACGAATGAGATTTTCGACAAGATCGCAGTGTCTGCTGCATTTGTCGCTGACCTGACCCCGATCGCCCGAACAGAGGATGGCAAAGCGCTCCCCAACCCCAATGTGTTAATCGAACTGGGCTGGGCACTCAAGATGCCAGGCTGGCGTCGTTTAGTGGGCGTGATGAATGTTGCTGAAGGATTCAGCCCCGATGACTTACCTTTTGACATACGGCAACGCCGTGCATTGACCTATTCATTACCAGAGGGAGCGTCGCCACAAACCAAAAAAGCGGTCAAGGCATCCTTGGTGAAGGCGTTAACTGTCGCGCTTCGCCGCAATCTGGAAGAACATCTCGATGAAACCAACGCTCAGGTCCGTCCTGAGGGCGTCCCCGCAAACGAAGAAGATCCTTCGATCTGGGTAAATGCGCAGATGACAGTCGACTATCTCGACTCGCTTGGTGCGAATGGACGAAGCAGTTTCGCGCTCGCACCTCTACCTCGCGCATATTTTCGTTTGATCCCAGCTGGCTGGGCGAATGGCATCCCACTCGTCACGGAGATTGGCTCCTTGGACGGCTCGCATGCAGTTCAACCTCCCCTGAATGGAGTCAGAGATGGTGACTATGGGGCATGCGAGCAAGGATATGTGCGATGCTGGTTCACCGGGGCACTAGACCAAGAACCGCGCGAAGCCGGTCAGGTGGCGATGTATTTTGACGAGACCGGAGAGTTCTGGATCCTTGATAAGAACGCTATCTACGCAAACAAGGAAAATCACTTCCTTAGCGTCAACGGCCTGATAACTGGCTGGGGGGATGCTTTACGTACGACCAATGCGGCCTTTGATCGGATGGGGGCAAATATGACACGACGCGCGGAATTCGGTATTGTTGGGCTGGATGGCGTGCGCTGGCCGGGTGAAGTTCTGTCGATGTCGCCGCAGGCTAGGAAAGGCCGCTTCAAGTTCGAGCGTATCCAACGTAATTGGGATATCGCTGCCCAACACGAGCTCCTCACCGAAGCTGTCGATCAGTTACGCGATATCTTTGGTGTTGGACCTACCAATCCCGGCCAAGTCGCCGAAATCGCAGACAAGTATCAGCGCAGATAGCTGACAGGTGCAGCGCTCAAGCAAGCGTACCTATCAAAACTAATGGCCGCGCGAGGTTTGGCGACAGCCAAGCCCGCGCGGCCCGAGTTTCAGCAGAGCAAAAAAAGGGGCGGCAAAAAGTCGCCCCTTCCCCCTATTCAAGCGGCCAGCTTCTCATCCGGCTCTGCATCGGCGGGGGATGGCTGATCCTCTGCCAGCAGCCATTTGGCCCGCTCGGCAGCCGAGACCGCTCCGACACCGCCGCGCTCCGTATAGGCCGATGGCGGAAAAGCCATCCAGCGCGGCACCCAATTCTCGTGCTTTTCGCGACCGTTTTCGCCGGTCAGATGGTCGGATATGATGCCCTTGACCGTCTTGGTCTTTTCACCGGCATTGGCGCTGGCAACCGTGGCTCCGCCAATTTCGGCAAGCAACGCGGTCAGCAGTTCACGGTCACGGACAAGGTTCATAAACGCATCATCCGCTACCCAGTAATCGGACATTTCGACATCGAGATGAACACCCAATGTTTCGATCAGATCGCTTCCTGCCGCTAGCGTTTCGGCCATGACCACGCCCAATATGTCCATTACCGCAGCATCGGGTATATCAAGCAGGCGTAAGAGCAAGCCGCTTATGCCATTATGCGGCTCATGGCCGAGCACGACATAAGGCTCGTCGGCATCAAAACCGAGCACATCGAGCACGGCGCGGCGGCGCTCATCAAAACGGACTTCCGCAACGCTGGTTTCGATGCTCTCGGTAATCGCATCCTTGCGGCTGCGTTGGTCCTGCACCTTAACGGCCCAGAGCGGGGATCCACAAATCGCATGGGCGACCATCACCCGCAAAGCGACATAGGAACTGGCGGCGAGTTCGCAGCGGACGACTGCATGACGGTGCAAATCGATATATTCATTCATCGGCCCTGTGATTTCAGGACGTTTGGGCTTGTCGGGCTTGATATCGCTTTCCCCTGCTCGCTGCCTTTGCGCTTCCTTGGCGGACAGATAGCCTTCGTGGAAACTGACCTCGCCCTTACCGCTCACGTCGATATAGACGCGCCCTCCCTTGCGCTTGGTGGTCTTTTCATATTCCCATGTATGAAAATAACTATCCGGCGCGATGATCTCAACATCACTCCAGCCATTGTGGAGATAGTCCGCCTTTTTCGCTTCAATAGCAGCGTTCTGCGCTTCCCAGAACTGGTCAGCATCGGCAAAATAGCCATCCTCGGCAAACAGGTCGGTGACGATTTGCCCTTGGAAATCGGTCATATCGAACAGAGCGGCAGATATTGAAATTGACGCCCCGCCAAATAGCCAAGCCTTGAGTTGTCCCCCAAGCGGGGCATAGCTGTCCGCGTCCTTGAACAAAGCCAGCCACGCCTTTTGCTGCGCCTTGCTGGCAAGGGTCAGATGCCGGATGGTGGATGCATCGATTTCTTCCGCCGCATAGGCCTTGCGAATAGCGGGCAGGAGATTGCCGAGTGCTAGGATGCGCTTGACCGTGCTTTCCTCCATGCCGAACGTCGCGGCAATATCGGCAAGGGTACGGCCCTTTTTGACTAGCGCCGTGAAGGTTTCCCATTGTGTGACCTCGCCGGGATTTTCGCGCACGATATTCTCAATCAGCGAGGCTTCCAGGGCGGCGGCATCGTCACCTTCTTGCAGTATCGCGCAAGGGAGCGGCGTCTTGCTGCCGCCTTCTTCCGCCACGGTCTGCGCCGCATGATAACGCCGCCGTCCGGCGACGATTTCAAAGCTGTCCGCAGACCCATTGGGCCGCACCAGCAACGGCACCAATACGCCCCGCGCCCGCACCGACGGCAATATATCGCTAATATCCGGCGGTTTTTTGGCATGGCGCATATTGGCGGGCGATATGGATAGGTTTTCCAATTTGATATTTTTCAGTTGCATTGTCTTTACTCCTTCTAGTTTTCGCGCAAGGACGTGCGCGGGCGTCATCCGTCTCGGGACAGAAGAGGGTGGAACATCTCGAGTTGATTGATCGCGTTTGTATCGAACAGGCCGTCATCGGCGGGGCGCTGTTTGCTGCGCGGCTACATCGGCGCGTTCGCCAATATCGATCTGTTCGGATGCAAATTTTTGGGTGTCGCTCATGCTGCCAACCCCGCTTTTTGGGCATGCGATGGCGCAGGGCTATGGAAGGTCAGCAAATAGTCCGCCGCCTTGCTGGCAGCGCTGGCGGCTTTGAAGATGGCGCGATTATCAGCCTTAAGCACGGTCAACCAAGAGGCCAGATAATCGGCATGGCGCACAGTCGGCACGATGCCAAGCGCCGCACAGCGATAGGCGGAGCCGAGTTCGGCCACGAGTTCCTCGCGGGCATAGTCGGCGCTGCCAAACCGGCCTTTCTGGTCGCGGTGCAATCTCGAAGGATGCCCGGTCCAGTGGCTTAACTCATGTAACGCCGTGCGGTAATAGTTGATCTGGTCGGCGAAAGCGGGCTGCGGCGGCACCTGCACATAATCTTGCAGTGGCGCATAAAAAGCCCGCGCCCCGCCGATGCGAAAATCGGCGTCGGTCGCTGCGATAAGCTGCTCCGCCACTGGCACTATCTCGCGTTCGGGCAAGGGCGGCTGCTGTGCGGTCAGATCATCGGGCAGACCGTCGCATTGCGCGACATTGAACAGGGTAAAGCGCTTGAGGAAGGGAACGCTCTGCGGCGTCTCGCCGCTTTGGGCAGCGCGCGCCTTTTCCGCTTCGGGGGTGAAGCGGTCAGCGTAGCAGACGGTCACGCCATGCTCGCCCTTGCGCACGCAACCGCCCGCCTGACGGGCCTGACGAAAGGTCAGCCAGCCCTGACCGGCATAGCCGTGGCTATTAACCGCGCCCCATAATATCAATATATTGATGCCCGAATAGCTGCGCCCCGATATTGCATTGCGCGGCAAACCTGCACAGGCGGCGGAGGCATCCCAAGGCTGCGCCCAAGGAAAGCGGCCCGCCTCGAGTTCGGCGATGATCTGGTCCGTGACCTCGGCATAAAGTGATCCGCGCGCCTTGCTGCTACTGCCTCTTGCTTTCCATTTCCGTTTCTTGCCCATGACGCACCTTTCAAACCTCACCAAAAACCACCACAGCCTGCCCCGGGAAAGCGGGGTGGGCGGCAGAAGCGACTGGCAGGCCCGCATCAAGCGGGCGGCTGCATCCGTGAGGACTGGAGCATCGCGGAAGACCCCGAAGGGGTTGCGGCCGGCTGCGGCGGGCCTAGAGGGAAGCGCCGCCCACTCCGATTTTCCGAGGCAGGCCATACAGAGCGCCGCCGCGCAGCTGCGCGGCGCCCGCATGACCTGACCATTGCAAGGCAATGGGCTGGCTTGCGCCAGCGATCGTCACCGCCAGGACAAGACCGTTTACGGGCTTGGTGATGCAGGCCGCAGGCCCAATCATAGAGCGCGCTCGCGCCCAGGCGCGAGGCGCCCGGATGGACATTTGAATTACACAGGATCAGGGGATGGCAAAGGACGGAACAGGCGCAGGCCAAAGGCGATCAGAAAGGTAAAATCCATTTGCAGGCGCAGGCCCTGCTACCGCTGTTCCCGGCTGAGGCGCGTCATCAATATGGCTGCCCGCTTTGCCTGACGGCGAATGCTGTCCAGATCAACCGTTTCGCCGGGGGCATGATCGCCGCGACTATAGGTACCGAGACCGGCCAGGCCATCGACATCGCCCGCCACAAAGGAGATATCGCCGGCCCCGCGCTTGACCGGATCGAGCGCGGGCATTTGCGGCAGGCCCAGATCTGCATTGACTTCATTCAACTTCGCCAGCAGCGTCCGATTGCCATCGGTGGGCGGCATCGAGGGATAGCCGCCGGGATCAAACACGATTTTCGCATCGGTGCCAGGCAGATGCGCATCGACGATCGCTTGCATGCGTTTGCGCGTCCGCTGTGTCTGCTCTTCCGACAGCGTACGAAAGTCGCCGCGCGCCATGGCAATAGAGGGAATGATATTGGTCTTGCCCGAAGCTGCGGCCTTGAGACTGTCATCTTCCAGCGCTGCGGCCGCCCCGCCAACGACGATGCCGGTGTTGAAGGTGAGATTGGGTTCTGGAAGCTGCGTGCGGAAAGCGGCCAATATGCGCGCCATTTCATTGACCGCGCCGTCGCCATATTCAGCATTGAAGATCAGGGAGGAATGGCCGGTCTTGCCGCTGGTCGTGAGCGTCCAGCTATTGGACGATCGCCGCGCAATCGATCCCATGTCCTTGCCCTCATCAATGACCAGGCCTTCGAAATCGAGAGCCACATCAGCACGCTTGCCCGCCGCGATCAGATCGGCACGCGCAATCTCCAGCGGATCGCTGACATCTTCCTCGTCGCCGGTGAGGACAATCTCGATATTGGCATCCTGCAAGATTCCCGCCGCATGCATGGCGTGCAGCGCCGAGAGCATCACCACCATCCCGCCCTTGTCATCGCCAACCCCGGGGCCTTCGGCCTGTTCACCGTCTCGCACGAATGTCTGAAACGGTGAATCGAGCTCAAACACCGTATCGAGGTGACCGATGAGCAGCAGCCGCTTCCGGCCCGGCTTGCCCTTATGGGTCGCAATCAAATGCCCGGCCCGTCCGGCCTCCGCCATCGGTTTCCAAACCGCGTCGAAACCCAGCGGTTCAAGCTCGGCGCGCATCATGGCACCGACCTTCTCGACGCCAGCCAAATTCATGGTACCGCTATTCTCGTTTACCAGTTTCTCCAGCAGAGCGACCGAGCGCTCATATTCGGAATCGACCGTCTGAGCCATTTGCCCTTCGGCCGGCGAGATTTGGGCATTTGCGTTCGCAGTGCATGCCAAACTAGCAAGGGCGAAGAGGAATGGCTTAATGTTCATTGCGGGCAATAGCTTGGGTGACTGGTGAATTTCTCCGAAGTGCACCGTTCGTCTCGCATGGTGCGCCAGCGATTATATTGTTCAGCTTTGGAAGGATCGGGATCTTCTTCGTCCTTCAACCAGAAGCGGAACCAGTCTAAATTGCGCTCAGCTGATTCACGGCGTAAACGAGGAATAGTCATTCCATGCCCTGTTTTTGGGTAGACTATATATTCGCTCGGCATACCTGCGTGTCGCGCTGCCTTCGGATATCCAAGCATGGGCACTGCGGAAGCGTATGCACCGGCTTCGAACAATACCGCTGCATCTAAATCCTCGAAATGCAATTCAGGAGAAAGCTCAACGTAGCGCTGAGGGTTCTTATAGAGGCTACCGCCATAGGTTCTGCTGTGCAGATCGCGATTCAACAAACCTGGTGTCAAATCATAAAGCAAAGTCGCATTACCTGTACCTTCTGAAAACGATCCGGCTGCAAAAACCCGTGCACGACTCATTACCAATGGTCCCAACCAGGCACCATGGCTCTGGCCCGAAATAGCGAGCCGGTCAGGGTCAGCGACCCCTATGTGCACGAGATAATCAATTCCAGAAATGATATCATCTACCGGTTCACCATCAACCCGGTCGGGGCTTACGAACTTACGACCATAAGTTCTACTGCCCCGATAATTTGGAATAAATACTCTAATCCCATTTTGAGCCAAGACTTCGAATGGGTATGGCCATAGATTGAAATAATGAGCGAACTCGTCTGGCATGACGTATTGTGGGCCGCCATGTACGAAGGTGACCATCGGCAAGGTTCTACTCGCAAATCTAGGGAAAGAAGGTTCCAGCAACCAGCCATGAATCTTCGTTTTATCTTTGCTTTTCCAGAATACTTCCCGTGCATTTGGCAATATTTTACTTCTAATGTTTTCGTTGAATGAGGTGAGCCTGTAGATCCCTTCACCTTGGCGCCAGATGTATATCTCAGGAGGTTCGGTTAAGCTCTGCTCTACAAATGTCGCTTGTGCAACTCCGTCACTAAAATCGAATAACGACTGGCTTCCACTTCGTCCGCCCAACAGCTCTGCACGTTTAATGTCGCCCGATTTAGAAACGCGAAAAAGTGATCTTCGCCCTTCGAAAACAATGTTGATGAACTTTCTCTCATCGTCACAGGGAATAAGCATTGGACGATTTCCTACGCCGTAAGGCTCTATCGTTACCCAATTTAAACTATTTTCGTTGATGTCCACTTCACTAGATAAATCAAGCGCCACTACTTGAGGGAAGAAGCGATCAAGAAAATCTCCTCTCTCAGTGTATCTTCTGATTAAGATTTTTTGAGTGCCAGGAATCCATTCATCACCTGCAAAACTAACTCTGGTGCCAGATTCCGACAACATATGCATTTCGGCAAAAGGCGCGAACCCATTGCTTGCTACGTCATATATCCCAACACTTGTTTCAACGCCGATCGCCACTCCCTTAGAAACGACCCTAGGGTGGGCAACGTAAGTTACGGACAGTCGCCCTCCATCAGGAGACCACGAAGCATATTGAGGACTGCCCGGAATATTTGCCTTGCGAGGCCCTGACCCTGCAATGTCAATCCACATCTCGCTTTCGCGAGCTACTGGATCCCTTGGCCATTCCCCCCAATTCGGGTCTAGGAAATCGTATGCGCCGATTGTGTCAGAATCCACAATGATCCCATGTTCGGTACCCCTAAAGCGTTCATAAAGTGTTTCGCCAACCACCGTCGGCTGTGTGAAATAAACAACTCCATTTCCGTTTGGAGCAAATTGAAAATCTACAATCGGGGAAGAACTGTTGGTCCGAAGCCAAAGTGTCTTTTTCTGGACATCATAAGAATATAGCTGTGTCGTGCCACTGCGGTCAGACAAAAAGGCAAGCCGGTTTTGGTTTGGTATCCACGCAAACTTTCTTCCGTCTTGAATTTCTTCAATCAGCTCTGGCAGAGAACCACGTGTAGTACTCTGCAAATATACCGCCGGGTCCGTTTTGTTCGTTTTTAGATCGATCGAATCTACCGCGTACGCAATTATTTTGCCGTCGGACGCTATGACTAGTTCGCGAAATTGCGTCGTTGAAAAATAGTCATCAATTGAAAAGGCGTTACTTGGCAGTTCTATCTGTTGAGATGGAGCTGCCCAACCTGCACGTGAACCTGAAAAAAACAGAACACCTAAAAAAACGACAGCCCCGAACTGCAAAAAACAATACTGGATTGGTGATCTGCCCCCCAAGCCTTCAAAGCTGACCTCGCCCGTTTTCGAAAGAACCGTCATGAAAGAGCCTTCATAAAGCCATGCCCGTATTACCAACGCTTTGTAACATTAATCGAGATGAAACGCCCCAAAGCGCTTGCATTTTCAGGGTCGTACCCGATGCCATTAGCGTTATTTACAAAGGGCGGGTCATTATCAAACAGATTTCGAGCAGTTAAGGATATAGTAGTATTATCCAAGCCAATATTCCGTAACTTTTGACCAGTGCTGAAGCCCAAACTTAGATCAAACGTTGTCCAGCTATCTATTTTCCGTTCAGGATTACTAATATTGTCTTGGTAACCGTCGGCATAATTTATAAACAAATTAGCTGAGAGGCCAATATCATGGTTCCAACCGATACTGTTGCGCAGTCGTAAGCCGATGGGGTTACCCACAGTGTTAATTAACTCAGTTACTGGCGCCGTCGGATCGAACGCCTCGTCAAAATTCAAAATGTAGGTGCCCCCAACATGAAAATTAAAACGACTAAATTCGGATGTGGTGAGAACATAACGTAAGTTGAAGTCAAGGCCATCAGTCTGGGTCACGCCAGCATTTATTAGTCGGAAATCAACGATTGCGCCGATTGGCGTGGTAAGGCAGGGTCCGCCAACAAAGTCAAAAAATGTTCCGTCTACAGCGCAGGCGGTTTCTATTTGGGATTGGGTAGGATTCCTGACGATCGCAGACGAGAATCTGGCCTCCTGACTTAAAATGGAACCGAAGCCAGCGCCAATTGCGCTGGTTATACGATTGTCAAACTTGACATTATAGTAGGTTAGATCGAGCTCCAATCCGGGAACAGAAATTGGCGAGACGTCGATGCCAACTGTCCATGTCGTAGCCGTCTCACTTTCGAGTTCGCTATTGTTACCCTGTAATAACAGCGCGGCCGTCGTACCTGTCGTCGAAACTGGATCGGGTATCGTAAATATGAAGCTCGCATTTGCAGCCGAGGTCGTATCTAGTTCCACGAAATCAGGAGCGCGAAATGACGTTCCATAGGAACCGCGAATATCAACTCCATCAAGAGGTGTCCAAAGTAGCCCGACCTTTGGATTGGTTGTCGAGCCGACGTCACTATAATCTTCATATCTTACGGAAGTGGAGATTATAAGTCGCTCCAGACCTCTACGCGCGTTTTCATTTCCAAAAATTGGGATCTGCAGTTCTCCAAATAGGGCGAAAACATCTCTGTCAAAATCAGACTCGGTTAAACCCGAGAGCCGGTTGTCGGAAAACGCTGTGGATGAATAATCGTCATAACTACCGCCAACGGCCAGCTTTATTGAGCCTCCAGGTAGGTCAAAGAGCGATCCATCCGCCACCATATTAACTGACTTGATCGTGGACTGAGCCCCAATATCCGTCGTAACGCTTATTCCTTGAATCGTGCTGGGATTTTGCGTGAAGGTTCCGTCACCAAATGGATTAAAGGCGGTATTTGGATTAGGATCTGCCAACGCAAGGTTGAGCGCCCCATTGTCCAAGCCTCTCGAAACGGTCCTCAGCCGGTCGCGATTATATGACGCATAGGCAAGTAGTTGCCAATCTTTGGCCAAATCAAACTTGGCACCCAAGGAAGAAGTAATCGTTTGGGTGTCGCCGTCGCTCGACAAAATTGAGCTAAAATCGCTGAACGAATTATACCTCACGACAATAGTACCGTTCGAGCCAAACGGGTCTACGTAAAAGGGATTCGAGGGCGGCACCCGAAGTGTAAGATTTTGTCCTGGCGAATTTCTAGTAAAATCGCGCTGGCTAAAGCTGCCTTCCGCAAACAGTTCGATTGATTCACTAACATTTTGAGACCCTGCGATAAATATACTGTGGCGTCGATTTTCGAATTGCAGGTTTCTACCCAAGTTCTGATTGAACAGATTAGTTTGACCAGATAACAGATCGCTTGGATCCAAATCGGTGCCATCCTGGCCGATCGGGATCGCGAAACCAGGACCGCCAATGATGTTTCCAGGGACGCTAAAATTAGTCCTAAAGTCATCTCCCCCTAAGGTGCGGAGATCGCTTGTTTCCGTAAAGCTGCGTGCCTGATAACTGAGATTTTCTTTATCAAAATACTCATATGAAACAAGAACGTTACCGGTAGCCCAGTTTTCGCCAAGAGTGAGGCTCGTGCGATATTCTTGTGCCCCACCTTCTGTAACGGTACCAAATCTAAAGCCGGCTTCGACACCCTCAAAATCATCGCGAAGTATGATGTTAACGACACCGCCAATCGCGTCAGATCCATAGGTTGCTGAAGCGCCATCTGCCAACACTTCTACTCGGTCGATCAAGGATGCAGGTATACTGGAAATATCGACAAATGTTCCGCGACGTCCACCCGATGCCAACCTCCGGCCATTTAATAGTACCAGCGTATTGCCAGCCCCCAATCCTCTTAAATTAATACTTGTCCCACCCGCCAAATTGACATCATTGGCTGCCGTTCGGGAGTCTTCGCTGATGCCGCCTTGAAAATTCTGCGGTAAACTTTCGAGGATTTCCGGCACTGTACCAAAACCTCCCTTACTGATTTCATCTCTAGTTATCGTTGCGACTTTTGTGCCAACGGACTTTTCCGTTCCTCGAATGAGTGAGCCAGTGACAACGATCTCAGCGCTTTTGTTTTCCGAGGTGGCACTTTTCGCTAGCACTTCACCCGCCGATGTGGACGCAGCACCTTCGCCTCGGACAATAGCAATTGCACCAGACCTGTCCGAATTGGCTCGGAATCCAGTGCCCGCTAGGATTGCCGTTAAGGCAGCATCTGCCGTTCTAGCGCCCTTAACGCCCTTGCTGCGCGCCGACCGCACTTCGTCCATCTTATAGATGACCTGACGCCCCGTTTGCTTCGCATAGGCATCAAGCGCGGCTTTCAAGCTGCCCGCAGGAATATTAAACTGCTGTGCCTGCGCATAGGCCGGCGTTGCCATCGCAACTACGGAAACGGTCGCAAATGCCGCTGCAAGATTTCTGGAAAGCATGTTTATCCCCCTTAAGTCTGCGACATTTTTCGTCGCCTTATAAGGTTCAGACAATCATGTGTCACAAACCCGTAATGCATTTATTGCGAAATCTTCACACCATTCTCCATCTGCTCGACGCGCAAACCATATGCGTCATCGAGCAGCCGGACGAACGCGTCGACGTTGGAAGCCTGAAACGTCCCGCCAATCCTGATGTTGGCGGTTTCCACATCGCCAATAATCAACTGCGTTTTGTTATAGCGATTGAATTCAGACGCCGCCTCGGTCAGCGTTGACTGATCAAATACCAGCATGCCGTCCCGCCATGATAGCTCGGTTGCGACACGTTCAGGAGATTTGATCGCAACCAAGGTGGATGCCTCATTGGTGAACGCCATGTCGCCGTTCGTGATAGTGGCGGAACGCGATACGCGTCCGTTTGCCATTTCATCAACGCGCACGCGGCCTTCGAGCACCGCGACGGTGATTTTCTTCCCATCCTTGCGGACGGAAAACTTGGTGCCCAAGACGGTAATGACACGGTTCCCGGCATGAACCACGAAAGGCACTTTTTCCGAGCGCTTGACCACAAAAAAAGCCTCGCCTTCATCGATCCAGATTTCGCGGCTGGCTTCGGTAACGGCGGCGCGTATCTTTGTTGCCGTGTTCAACTCCACCTTGCTACCATCGGCGAGCGGAACGACCTTGTGCTCGCCAATCGCGGTCGCCAATCTGACTTGGCCCGATTGCAAAACCGAGCCGTCTTGCTGCGCGATATTCTGTTCGCCGCCTGGCGACGGCACCGTACGCATAATGCCAACTATGCCGATCATGATCAGCACCGACGCCGCGAGCGACAGGGGTTTCCAATATCGCTGCCATGAACGTGGGTCTTGCGGCGGCGCATCCTGCTTAAGGGGTGCAAGTGCAGCGAGACGATCCGCAAGACCCCACCCATGTTCAAGGCGCCAAAAGGCTGCCTTGTGTGCCATGGATTGATTGAGCCATTGATCAAGATCAACCTGATCCTGTTCGGTCCATTCAGGCTCTTCGCGGCGCAATAGCCAAGAAGCAGCACTTTCCTCAGTCTCCCGGGCCCTGCCGTTTTCCTGGCTCATGACCGGCCCGCCTCTTCGGCATTTTTAGGGCGAACGGTTCTGACGACCTTGCCCGATCCGCCTAGCATGAAGTCGGCTAAAGCTCGCATGCCGAGCGTCATCTGTTTCTCAACGGTGTCTTTGCCGACACCAAGTTGCTCGGCTACTTCCCGGGTCGTGAATCCCTGCACTTTCCGCAACCGGACGACTTCGCCGCATCGCTTTGGCAGATTGTCGATACCCGCCTGCGCGCGGCGCAGTTCATCGCGCGCTTCCAACTGGCGCTGGGAGGCGTCATTGTCGATATCGATCACGATGCTTTCGAGATCGGCCACCAAATCGAATGATACAATCTGCGCGCGCTTGGCCCGGTTGATGAGATGGTGCCTGGCAGTAGTAAAAACATATTGCTGCGGCTTATGGGGCAGCTCTTTTTGCGCGCCCATCAATACCCGTTCATAAATATCCTGCCTTAAATCGATCACGTCGGCCTCTATTCTCCAATTCCTGCGGATGAAGCGCATCAGCATTGCTTCGAGAGGGAGCACCTCTCGGCAAAACCAAAGGTTCAGGGCATCATCATCAACCATTTTTCCGGCCGGATATCTCCTCATCAGATATTTCGGTGCTTAATCTCCAAGACAATCGAACAATCAGAAGCCGTAACACCATAGACAAGTTTTTCTCGAAATTCACGCCTCCAGTGTTCTGGCGGTTAAAGAGGAAAACCATGTTTGCAAAACTGCATGGTGCGCGGCGGTTTCGCTCTTGCGGAATGCCAAATCCGAATCGGCTCAATCCATAAAGTCAGCGAATAAATCACATGATCTGTTCAAGATTAGGGGGTTAGAATTTAGCACCATAATTTAAGTTTATGTTACGGCTTTCGTGCTTTTGACTGTCTTCCCAAACAGTAACGCTGTGCTTGAGTTCGTCAGGTGATATTTATGACGCTTTTGTTGGCAGGAGGCTTGTTCATTGCCATCCCATTCCCGCCAACTGGACATTGCCGCTCGTTTTGCCCTAGCCGATGCTTTCATCGCCGACGCGAGAGCCCTTCAAACCACCGCGGAACTGCGCGGCGTGATGGACGCTTTTACCAACGAGATTGGATTTCGCTATTTTGCCCTGATCCATCATGACGATCTGCGCGAACCAAAACCAGGCGTCATCCATCTGCAAAACTATCCCGATGTCTGGGCTGACTATTTCATAGAGCATCGGCTTTATCTTGATGATCCGGTGGTTCATGCTTGCCTGCGCACAAATTGCGGCTTCAGTTGGAACGAGTTACCAAAACTCGTTTCACTGACCCGCCGTCACCAAGGGATTTTGCGCGGCGCTGCCAAGGAAGGCCTGAGCCAAGGTCTTACCATTCCCGCCTGTGTTCCAGGTGAGCGCACCGGATCATGCTCACTGGCAGGGCCGCGGCGCGGAAAAAAGGTTGATCGCTTTCTCGGTCTGACCCAGATTGTTGGTGCCTTTGCTTTTCAGGCGGCTCGCCGGCTCATTGCCAAAGATATCCTCAAACCCGCACTACGGCCCAGATTGGCTCCGCGACAACGTGAATGTGTGATTCTGGTCGGTCAGGGAAAATCCAATTGGGAGATCGCCAAGATATTGGGACTCAGCCGATCCACCATCAACCATTATCTCAACGACGCGCGTGACCGCTATGGCGTCGTAACCCGCACGCAACTGGTTGTGAGCGCGGTGCTCGATGGCGAAGTCAGCCTGTCCGAACTCGCGCCCTGGCAATACGATCATATGATCGGGTAGCGGCAACAGCGCCCGTTTGCTCCCTTCAAGACCTCAGGTTTTGACGGGAGAGCAACATGATCCAGATACTATCATTAGCGCAACACGGCGTTCAGGCTCACATCTTCGACAGTATGTTTGAGGACCGCAAACGTTTGTTTGTCGATCTGCTGGGCTGGGATGTACCGGTGATCGACAATCGGTTCGAGATCGACAGATTCGATACCAAGCATGCCGTCTATTTCGTCGCGGCGGACGAGGACGGACAGCATCAGGGTTCGCTCCGGCTACTCCCGACCATTCATCCGCACATATTGGACAGTCTGTTTGGGGATTTATGCCCGGGAGGCGTGCCGACAGGCGAACAGATATTTGAGATCACTCGATTATGCCTTCCGGCCCGGCTTGGCTGCGCGCAGCGGCTTGAGACCCGCAAACAGCTGATTTCCGCCATGGTCGATTATGCACTTGCCAATGGCATTATCCGGTTGACCGGCGTTGTCGATGCAGGCTTCCGCAATGACATACTCAATATGGGCTGGCTCGCTGAACCACTTGGACCCGCCAAGCTTTTTGATGGCGCGAATCTTGGCGCCTTTGCCATTCACATCTCCTCCGATACGCCCGAGCGGCTAAACTGGACCGGTATTTACCGAGAAAATATAACTGCGGATCGCGTCCAGAAGGTATCAGCATGAACGGCGCGGTTCGGGGTGAGCAATCGGCTCAGATCAATGACATAGTGACCGGCCTCCAGCGCGATGGCTATCATGTGATCGGGAACGCGCTCGATCCCGAGATCATAGCAAGACTTGCTGCTGACCTCGACAACGATTTTGCGGCCACACCCCATTGTGAAGGCGGTTTTTACGGTACCCGCACCAAGCGGTTTGGAGGTCTGCTTGCGCGGTCACCGCATAGCGACGAATTGGTCCGCCACCCCGCGATCCTTGCAGCAGCTCAGAGAGTGCTCAAACCTTTTTGTGATCGGATTGGGTTAAATCTCACCCAGGCCGTCGAAATCCATCCCGGCGCATTGCCGCAATTTCCGCATCGCGACCAGGATATGTGGCAAGGCCCGAAGGGAGAGATGGAGTATCTGCTCAACGTGATGTGGCCACTCACGCCCTTCACAGTGGATAATGGGGCAACCCGGATCTGGCCCGGCAGTCACCACCTGCCGGGTAGCGACGCTCTTCTAGACGATGAAGCCATCACGCCCGAATTGATGCCCGGCGACGCAATGTTATTTCTGGGTTCGACGCTACATGGTGGTGGCGGCAACGTTACCGATAATCCAAGGCGAGGCATCATCATTAGCTATTGCCTTGGCTGGCTCAAGCCGTTTGAGCTGCAATGGCTGGTCTATCCGCCGCATGTCGCCCGGCATTTTGATCCCGAGCTTGCCGCATTGATCGGTTATGCCCAGCACCGACCCAATTTGGGTAATGTCGAAGGCCAATGCCCATCGCTATTGCTCAGGGACGATCTGCCATTGCACCGCGCTGCGATTGATGCCCTGCGGCCCGATCAGGCAGAAGCGCTGGCAGCCTTTGTCGCCGACCAATCCGGCAAGACAGAATCTTAAGATGACCGTCGGCGGCATAGGCTCGGGATGGCAGGATGCGGCGTTTTACCGGGCGCTGCTACAATGTGGACGTGCAGGCCTCGCCTGGGAAGTACTGCGGCGCAATCCGGAATATCGGAAAGAGATTATTCACGCCCCTCAGCAACTGCGCTGCCAGCAAGTCGGTCCCACTTTGCTGAAGGGTGCCGAGAGCGGCATAGCTGCACGCTGGGGTTTGCACTTTCGCCGAAGATCCCGCCATCAAAGCACCCCATGCCCGGCTGATCTGGTCGGCCAAGTTTGATCCATCGGTTCTGACAGTTGTTGCCCGCACAAGTTTTGCACCCGCTCGTGAGTGTTTCGATCTGGCTCGTTTTGGATCGCGTGTCTTTGTCGCGCGCGATACCAACACAGAATATGTCGCGATTAGCGATGGTAGTGTATCGTTGCGGTTGGATATTATTACCGGGTCGGTATGCAACGGTCCGGTGATGATCGAGCACAGGCTTGCCGGTATTTCCGCACTGGCGTTAAAAATACCTGCATTGCATCATTTTATCAGCCTGTGCCGATCCGGCAAGATGGCGTCTTGGCGAGAACCGGCTGATCCGCGTTTGCCGCGCCTGATAACGACTCTGCGCGTTCTGGACGCACTATGTGATGGAGCAAGTCAGCGCGATATTGGGACGGTGCTGATAGGCGGCGGCGATGAAATCGATTGGCCGGGACCGGGCGATTCCAATCGATCCTATGTTCGCAGACTTATTGCCCTTGCACGCCGCATGGAGCATCTGGGGCCGCGCGGTATTTTGATACGCACAATTTGAGCGAACTAGCGTTTCGCCGTCGAATGATCGTTTTTGAGAAAATCACTCGGATCAATCCCGAGTGCTTCGGCGAGTCGCCCGACAACACTAATGGTTGGTGATACCCTGCCCTGTTCAATTTTACCGACATAGCGTGCGCTCAGATCCGCCTTGTCTGCCAACTCTTCCTGAGTCAGTTTCCGCTCATGCCTGATACGGCGGATATTGAGTGCAACGACTTCAGTGAGTTCCATCCCCCATCGTCGACGACAATAAAGCGAGTTTTTCTAGGAACTATAGTTCCTATTCGTGTCGCGATATGCTATTTGTTTGACTGCTAATGGTGGAAGAGCCTCTTACAATGTCAGATCATTTCAACACCAATCCTGCTAAAATCCTAAGCTGTGCGCCCAATGAGAGTGTCGTCACAGACTATGATCGCGCCCATTTCCTAACCTATGCGAGATTGCTTGACGCGGCAGATGAAAGCACGGACTGGCGAAAAAACGCTCGCACGATACTCGGATGCGATAAGACTGCAGATGATAAAACGGTGCGCCGATGTTGGGATTCCCATCTTGCCCGAGCCCGCTGGATCATCGGTGAAGGATTGGCGTTGGTGGTGAGCGCAGAATCCGAAACCGGCGAGAACAGCGCTCAGAAACAAAGCATTCACCAATAACGCAGTGAATCGCCCTCTTCGTCCATAATGATTGAGACGTGCAGCGCCGAGGAAGCATCTTGATGCGCCGGTCCGTGGCTCCGATTTTTATGAGCATCGGGATATTTCGGAACCTCGAAGCCACGCGCATTCCGCCGTGGATCAAGGCGAGCCATGACCCCGACAAAACTCCTTATCGGCCAGATCCTGATCGTTTTCACGATCGTGATATTGGGCGTCTGGGCCGCGACGCAGTGGGCGGCTGCCATGCTCGGCTATCAGGGCCAACTGGGAAGCGCATGGTTCATGGCTGGTGAGTTGCCGGTCTACCGTCCGTGGTCGCTATTCCCATGGTGGTATCATTTTGACGCCTACGCGCCTGAGGTTTTCAGGAAAGCCGGCGCGCTCGCCGCGATAAGCGGGTTTCTGGGCTGCGCGTGGGCCATCGGCGGGTCGTTGTGGCGGGCGCGCCAGTCGGGAAAGATAACAACTTATGGCTCCGCGCGCTGGGCGGCGCGAAGGGAAACCCATGTTGCCGGGCTGCACGATGACAGCGGCGTATTTCTTGGCAAATCTCGCGGCAACTATCTGCGCCATGATGGTCCTGAACATGTCATGGCCTTTGCGCCCACCCGCTCAGGAAAGGGTGTGGGGCTGGTCATTCCTACCTTACTCTCCTGGACCGGCTCTGCGGTCATTCACGATATCAAAGGCGAGAATTGGCAGCTGACCGCTGGCTGGCGGTCGCGCTTCTCACATTGCCTGCTGTTCAATCCAACCGATCCGCATTCGGCAAAATATAATCCGCTGCTCGAAGTACGGCGCGGTGCGTATGAAGTGCGCGACGCACAGAATATTGCCGATATCCTGGTTGATCCCGAAGGCGCGCTGGAACGGCGCAACCATTGGGAAAAGACCAGCCATGCGCTTTTGGTCGGCGCGATCTTGCATATTCTCTACGCCGAAGAGGACAAGACGCTGGCCCGCGTCGCCACTTTTCTCTCGGACCCGCAGCGCAGCTTTGTCGCAACCTTGCGGCGGATGATGAGCACCAATCATCTGGGTACCAGAGACAATCCGCAAGTCCATCCCGTGGTTGCTTCAGCGGCGCGTGAATTGCTCAACAAGAGCGACAACGAGCGCTCGGGCGTCCTCTCGACCGCCATGTCGTTTCTCGGTCTCTACCGGGACCCAACCGTTGCGCAGGTGACAAGCGCCTGCGATTGGCGGATTGCCGATCTGATCGATGGCGAGCGGCCCTGCTCGCTTTATCTGGTGATCCCGCCCTCGGATATTTCGCGGACCAAATCGCTGATTCGTCTAGTGCTCAATCAGATTGGCCGCCGTCTCATCGAAAAGCTCGAAACCGAGCAGGACGGCAGACGCAAGCATCAGCTGCTGATGATGCTTGATGAGTTTCCGGCGCTGGGCCGTCTCGATTTCTTCGAGACCGCGCTCGCCTTTATGGCGGGCTATGGCATCCGCGCCTTCCTGATTGCGCAGAGCCTCAACCAGATATCCAAAGCCTATGGCGAGAATAACGCCATCCTCGACAATTGCCATGTGCGGGTGTGTTTTTCGACCAATGACGAACGCACCGCCAAGCGAGTGTCCGATGCGCTGGGAACGGCCACCGAGCAGCGCGCGATGCGCAATTATGCGGGCCACCGGCTCGCGCCCTGGCTCGCCCATGTCATGGTATCGCGCCAGGAAACTGCGCGCCCGCTGCTCACCCCCGGTGAAATCATGCAATTGCCGCCGTCCGATGAAATCGTCATGGTTTCCGGACTGGCCCCGATCCGCGCAAAGAAGCTGCGTTACTATAAAGACAGCAATTTCACCGCCCGGGTTCTCCCGCCGCCGCTACTTACGGACGTGGACTATCTCGACCGGCCCTTATCACGCGGCCATGACTGGACCGACCGCATTGGCGCGGCCGATGCCCGGCTTGGCGAACAATATGTTAGCGACGGCGAAGCAGGTGATGGAGGTCTGCAGCAGGAACGGCATCCCGGTCTTTCCGAAGAACAGGTCGCCAAAACACCCGAACCTGAGCAGCTTGAACTGTTGGGAAGCACTGAAGACGATAGCGAGGTCCAGACCGACAAACGCGCGATGGACCGCACGCGCCTTAGAATGCTCACCGCCGCTCATGCTGTCAACGAAAGCAGCGATCGCGACGATCTGTTGCCGAGCTTTTGAGTCATGCGCAAACAGTCCGTCCGCTATCAGCTGTTCCTGCCTAAATCGCTCGCCGAACAATTCGAGGCGCTGGCTGCCGGACCCGGCGTCACCAAATCGGCGATCCTGACCGATGCTCTGACCGCCTGGCTGAGCCGGCGGGCAGCCAGTGAGGCCGAAGAGCGCTTTGCAATCCGGCTCAACACAATATCGAACCAGCTTGGACGGATTGAGCGCGACGGGCATGTGCTGATCGAAGCCTTTGCACTGTTCGTCCATTACCAGCTCACCATCTGTCCGCCCTTGGCTGAGGACGATCGTGCCGCGCGCGCCATTGGCCGCGACCGGTTCCACGCCTTTGTCGGCGAAGTCGGCAAAGCGATGGCGACGGGCAAACGCAGCCTGGCCAGGACCGATGATACAGGAGGCACCTCGTGACCTCCGGTTCGCCGTCGGAGAGCCGCGCACTCGCCATGCTGCTCTCGGCCATGGGGCCGGATATTGCGGCGGCCTTGTCCGATCCGGCGACACAGGAGGTGATGGTCAATCCCGACGGACGGCTGCGGGTTGATCGTCTCGGCGAAGGCCGGATCGATACGGGCATTGATATCGCGCCCGCACAGGCCGAACGTATCATCCGCCTGGTGGCAAGCCATGCCCGCACCGAGGTTCATGGCGCTGCTCCGATCATCAGTGCCGAACTGCCGCCGCATGGCGGCGCGGTTGCCGGTGAACGGTTCGAAGGGATCTTGCCGCCCGTCGCGTCCGCACCCTGCTTTTCGATCCGCAAGCCCGCGACCCGCGCCTATACATTGAGTGACTACGTGCAGGACGGCATCATGGCACCCGAGCAGGCCGCGATGCTGCGCGCTGCCGTCTCCGAGCGGCATAATATCCTCGTCGCCGGCGGGACCAGCTCGGGCAAGACCACGCTCGCCAATGCGCTACTTGCAGAGATGGCCGATCTCGATGAGCGTATATTGATCATCGAGGATACGCGCGAGCTGCAATGCGCGGCGCCCGACTGCGTGGCCCTCAAGACAAAGCCGGGTCTTGTCACCATGGCAGATCTGGTCCGATCGACGCTGAGACTGCGTCCCGACCGGATCATTGTGGGTGAAGTGCGCGGCGGCGAGGCGCTCGATATGCTCAAGGCCTGGAATACCGGTCATCCCGGCGGGATCGCGACGGTCCACGCCAATTCGGCGGCGGCTGCGCTGACCCGGCTCGAACAGCTCATACAAGAGGCCGTCGCCACCGTCCCGCGTGCGCTGATTGCAGAGAGTATCGACACCATCGTCTTTATCGCCGGTCGCGGGCTCAGCCGCCGCATCGAGGGCGTTGCCCGGCTGTCCGGCCTCGGTTCGGACGGGGCCTATGCGCTCAATGAACTGACCACCTTTCCCACAAACACCAAAGGAGACCCAACATGCCTAAATATCCCCTGCCTTCCCATCGTTCCATAATCATAGAGGCTAGCGTAGTTTTAGTAGCTGCCATGCTCGCGCTGGCGATCAGCAGCAGCGCCTTGGCGGCAGGCTCAGGCATGCCCTGGGAGGAGCCGCTGCAGCAGGTGCTGGAATCGATCCAGGGCCCGGTCGCCAAGATCATCGCGGTGATGATCATCATCATTACCGGATTGACCCTGGCATTCGGAGAGACGGCAGGCGGTTTTCGCAAACTGATCCAGATCGTTTTCGGTCTGTCGATCGCCTTCGCCGCCTCCTCCTTCTTCCTCTCCTTCTTCAGTTTCGGCGGCGGAGCGCTAATCTGATGGCACCCGCAGATCCAAATCTCGAAGGCTTCGAAGCACCGATCCACCGCGCGCTGTGCGAACCGATCCTGCTCGCCGGCGCTCCCCGCGTGATCGCGATCGTCAATGGCACGGTGGCCGCCGCGCTCGGTCTCGGTCTGCAGCAATGGCTCGCCGGTTTGCTTTTGTGGGCAGCCGGGCACGGCGTCGCCGTGTTCGCCGCCAGGCGCGATCCCGATTTTGCCAGCGTGCTCGCGCGCCATCTCAAACAAAAAGGCCATTTCACATGCTAGCCTTGCACGAATATCGCAGCAAAGCCGACCGGCTCGCCGACCATCTGCCGTGGGCGGCGCTGGTGGCCGAGGGCATCGTTCTCAACAAGGATGGCAGCTTCCAGCGCACATTTGCCTTTCGCGGACCCGATCTGGAGAGCGCAACGCAGGCCGAACTGATCGCTGCATCAGCACGCGCCAACAATATGCTCAAACGCTTCGGTTCGGGATGGGCGCTGTTTTTCGAGGCCGAGCGGCTCCCCGCCATCGGCTATCCGACAAGCGAATTTCCCGATCCGGCCTCTTGGCTGGTCGACGAAGAGCGGCGGGCCAGTTTTGAAAGTGATGGGGACGCAGGCGATCGCCAGCATTTCGAAAGCCGCTATCACGCCACGCTGGTCTGGCTACCGCCCGCCGATGGCAGCGACAGCGCGGGCCGCGCTCTGGTCGAACGCGAAGGCGGCAATAAGGCGCGCGACTGGCGGGCCGCACTCGACAGTTTCATCGCAGAAACGGGCCGTGCGCTCGATCTGATGGGCCAGTTCATGCCCGAGGTGCGGGCGCTGTCGAGCGCAGAGACGCTCAGCTATTTGCACACCGCCGTCTCAGCGAAACGCCACCCGGTCGCCGTGCCCGAAGCGCCGTTCTACTTGGACGGCCTGCTCGCGGACACGCCGCTCACCGGCGGATTGGAGCCCATGCTCGGGCCGCAGCATCTGCGCACCGTAACGATATTGGGATTTCCCAATATGAGCCGCGCCGGAATACTGGACGCGCTCAATCATCAGGATTTTGCCTATCGCTGGATGACGCGCTTCATCGCGCTCGACAAGACTGAGGCGACCGCCACGCTCACGAAGCTGCGCCGACAATGGTTTAACAAGCGCAAATCGATTACCGCATTGATCCGCGAGGTTATGTATAACCAGCCCGCGCAATTGCTCGACAGCGATGCCGACAACAAGGTGCTCGATGCCGATACCGCGCTCCAGGCGCTGGGCGGCGATATGGTGGCCTTCGGTTATCTCACCACGACCATCACCGTCACGGACGAAACCCGCGCCGGCGCGGAAGACAAGGTTCGCCGCGTCGAGCGGATCGTCAATGGTCTGGGGTTCACCTGCATCCGCGAGAGCATGAACGCGGTAGAGGCCTGGCTCTCCAGTCTGCCCGGTCAATCCTACGCCAATGTCCGGCAGCCGCTGGTGCACACGCTCAACCTGTCGCATCTTGTGCCATTTTCCAGCATCTGGGCTGGCCCCGTGCGCAATGCGCATCTGGACGGACCGCCTTTGCTCTATGCCGAGACCAGCGGCACCACGCCGTTTCGTCTGTCGACCCATGTCGGCGATGTCGGGCATATGCTGATCGTCGGGCCGACGGGTGCGGGGAAATCGGTGCTGCTGGCGCTGCTCGCGCTCCAGTTCCGGCGCTATGCGGACGCTCAAATAACGATTTTCGACAAAGGCTTTTCCGCCCGCGCGGCGGTGCTGGCGATGGGCGGCGCGCATCATGCGCTCGGCAGCGGCGATGATGAAAGCGTCCTTGCCTTTCAGCCGCTGCGGGATGTCGATCTGGAAAGAGAACGCATCTGGGCGGCGGAATGGACCATGGGACTGCTCGCCCACGAGCATGTGACCCTCACGCCCGAGATCAAGGATATGGTCTGGTCAGCGCTCGGCAGCCTCGCCAGCGCCCCGCCGCAAGAGCGGACATTGACAGGATTGTCCCTGCTGCTGCAATCGAATGCGCTTAAATCCGCGCTCCAGCCCTATACGCTGGAAGGGCCGTTTGGCGCTTTGCTTGATGCGGCGGAAAGCCGTCTCGATCTCACAGATATCCAGTGTTTCGAGACCGAAGCGCTGATGGGGCAGGAAAGCGTGGTCGCGCCGGTACTGACCTACTTATTTCACCGGCTCGAAGAACGGTTTGACGGGCGGGCAAGTTTGCTCATTTTGGATGAGGCCTGGATATTTCTCGACAATCCGCTGTTTGCCGCGCGCATCAGGGAATGGCTCAAGACCCTGCGCAAGAAAAACGTCGCGGTGATATTTGCAACGCAATCGCTCGCCGATATTGCCGGTTCCAATATTGCGCCGGCGATTATCGAAAGCTGCCCGCAGCGAATATTTCTGCCCAATGACCGCGCGATCGAACCGCAGGCCAGATCGGCCTATGACGCTTTCGGCCTCAATGACCGGCAGATCGAATTGATCGCGCGGGCCGTCCCCAAACGGCAATATTATCTCCAGTCCGCGCGCGGGAACCGCCTGTTCGAGCTGGGGCTCGGACCCGTAGCGCTCACTCTGTGCGGCGCGGCGGACCCTGCGGCGCAGAAGCGTATTGATGCGCTGAGCGCGCAATATGGAAAAGACCAGTTTGCTGCCAAATTCCTTTCAGCTTCCGGCCTCGAATGGGCCGCCGAGCTGCTCGCTCAATTTCCTTCCCCATCCTCCCACACAGGAGATAATATATGAAGAAGCACGTTCTGCCCGCCCTGCTCGCCTCGGTCATGAGCACAACAATGATTGCCAGCATAACGCTGCCAGCCACGCCGGCCTTCGCCATTCCCGTATTCGATGCGAACAATTACGCACAAAATCTGGTTCAGGCGGCGCGCGCCTTGCAGCAGATCAACCAGCAAATCCAGCAGCTGCAAAATGAAGCAGCGATGATCGCGCAAGGCGCGAAGAATCTGGAAAAAATCGACTTCCCGCAGCTGCGCGAACTGACCGAGACGATGCAGAAAATCGACCGGCTGATGGGCCAGGCGCAAGGCATAGGCTTCAAGGTCGACGATCTCGACACAAAATTCCGCAAGACCTTTCCCGGAAGCTCAGGTCCGGTTCTCACCTCGAACCAGTCGCTGCGCGATGCCAAGGCCCGGATCGAGGGCGCAATGGAGGCGTTTCGCCAGACCATGGCCGTGCAATCGCAGGTCGTCGAGAATGTGACTGCCGATGCTGAGGCGCTGGCCGCCATCGTCGCGCGCAGTCAGGGTGCGGGCGGTAGCTTGCAGGCCCAGCAGGCGACCAACCAGCTGCTTGCGCTTACCGCCAAACAGCAATTCCAGCTGCAAAATATGATGGCGGCGCAATTTCGAGCTGAGACGGTGGAAGCCGCGCGCCGGACGCAGGCCGAAAGCGACGCGCGCGCTGCAACCCGCAAATTCCTTGGAAAGCGCAACGCCTACACGCCCGAATAAGACCCGCTTGGATGGCGCCGGTATCCCCTGATCGGCGCTATCCCGCCGCAGGACCGGTCAGGACACCCCCTCCCTCCGGAAAGCCGGGCCTGCGGCACCATGTTCAAGGGCCAACTGGGAATAAAACTGCGTGAACGACCTCAATGTCATCGACCGGTTTATGGATGCCTTCATCCGCTATATCGACAGCGGCTTTGGCCTGCTTGGCGGCGATGTCGGCTTTTTGACCTCCGTGCTGATCGGGATTGATATCACGCTGGCCGGCCTGTTCTGGGCGCTCGGCGGCGAAGACAATGTGCTCGGTCGGTTTATCAAGAAAATCCTCTATGTCGGAGCCTTTGCGCTCATCATCAATAGCTTCCCGCTGCTGACCGATATCATCTTCAAATCCTTTGCCGGGCTCGGCCTGACGGCGGGCGGTGGATCTTTGAGCGCGGACGATTTGCTGCGACCGGGGAAACTGGCAGGCACTGGCTTCGAGGCCGCCTATCCGCTACTCGAACAGGTGAGCGAACTGCTCGGGTTCACCACATTCTTCGACAATTTCCTGACCATCGCGGTGCTGCTCATCGCCTGGCTGGTCGTCATTGTCGCTTTCTTCATTCTCGCGGTGCAGCTTTTTGTCACAATCCTTGAATTCAAACTGACGAGCCTCGCCGGTTTCATTCTCGTACCGTTCGCCCTGTGGAACCGCACCTCGTTTCTCGCCGAACGGGTGCTCGGCAATGTCATCTCTTCAGGCATCAAGGTGATGGTGCTCGCGGTCATTGTCGGGATCGGCTCAGGTTTCTTTGCCGGGTTCATTACGGCGCTGGATGGTCAGGAACCCGATATCGGTGCCGCAATGAGTCTGGTCCTAGCCAGCCTCGCCCTGTTCGGCTTGGGTATTTTTGGTCCCGCCATTGCCTCGGGACTGGTCGCGGGCGCACCGCAACTGGGGGCGGGCTCGGCCATCGGCACTGCGGCTCTGGCTGGCGGCGGCCTCGCCGTGGGCGGCATGGCAACGGCCGCAGGCACGCGGGCGCTGGCAGGTGCCGGTCTCGGCGCTGTCCGGGCGGGTACGGCCATGGGATCGGCAGCTTCAGCCTCCTACAAACTTGGTCAGGAAACCTCCGGCAGCAAAACTATCGCTGCCGGCATGAGCGGTGTCGGCAGCGCGGCCAAGGGCGCGATCTCCCAAAAGATGGGCGGAGCCCTGGGCCTCAAGGCCGCCGCACAATCTGGCCGTGATGCCGCCTGGCAAGCCGGGACCAACTCAGCCTCCTCAAGTTCTTCTGCAGCCAGCAGCCCGGAACAATCTTCTGCAGGTGCAGCTGCGCCGGCCTGGGCCGGTCAGCTGCGCTCCGAGGCACGCAATCGCAGCTACCGCCATGCCGCCATTCAGGGCGTCAAAGAAGGCGATCGCGGCGGGGCTTCGGCCATTCCCGATATCAAGGACAAGGAGGACTAGATGATCTTCAAACGCGCGGCTCAAAGATATGGCCGCACACCTGAGCCCGATACGCCGTTTCAGCGAGCCGGGCAGCTATGGGACGAGCGCATCGGCTCTGCCCGCGTCCAAGCTCGCAATTGGCGGCTCATGTCGTTTGGCGGGCTATTTCTGTCCGCCACGCTCGGCGGCGGCTTGATCTGGCAATCGCTGCAAAGCCGGGTCGTCCCCTATGTCGTTGAAGTCGACCGGCTCGGGGCTGCCCGCAGCATCTCCGTCGCCGGGACCGATTATCAGCCCACCGATCCGCAGATTGAATGGCATCTGGCAAAGTTTATCGGAAACGTCCGTTCGCTGTCGCTCGATCCGGTACTGGTGCGGGAGGGCTGGCTGGCAGCCTATGATTATACAACCGATCGCGGCGCGTTGTTTCTAAACGAATATGCCCGCGCGGCCAATCCCTTTGCCGAGGTCGGACAAAAAACCGTTTCGGTCCAGGTCACCAGCGTGGTGCGGGCATCGGATACATCCTTCCAGGTCAAATGGCGGGAATCGGAATATGAACGCGGCAGCCTCGCGCGAACATCGGAATGGACCGCGATCCTGACCGTCAAGGTCAAAACCCCGCGCTCGGCCGAGATATTGCGCAAAAATCCGCTGGGCCTTTATGTCGATGCGATAGCCTGGTCGCGCGAACTGGAAACCATCATTGCGCCGGAAGAAGGACTTTCCGCTCCAATTCCCGTAGATCAACCAGCGCCTCGATCTGAGCCAGAAACCGCTCTCGACGACACGCGCGCGCAAACACCATCCGAACCTTCCAAAAGGACCAATCCATGAGAAAACCCCTCATCTCCTCGCTCGCTTTGACAATGCTATCCGCTTGCGGGGGGCGCGCCGAATTACCAGCTCTGCCACTGTCGCCGGATATGCAACCCGCACTTCTTCAGCAAACCCCCAAAGCGCCCCTTCGGGTTCTCGAAATCCCTGTGGCCATACCGCTGCCCGGCCAGTTAATGGAAATATTCGCTCAGAAACCCAAAGGAAAAGCCCTGCCTGCTACCGCCGCAGTTGAAGCGGCGAACCAAGCTGCGCTCAAAAAGCCGGGCAGGGACGGCTATGTCAACGCCGTCCAGATTTACCCTTATGTAGAAGGTGCGCTCTATCAGCTCTATGCAGCGCCCGAACGGGTCAGCGATATCGCTCTGCAGCCGGGCGAAGATCTTGTGTCGGTTGCCGCCGGTGACACGGTGCGCTGGATCGTCGGTGATACCACCAGCGGTGCGGGTACTGACAGGCGAACGCATATTCTGGTCAAACCCACTGCGGCGGGTATCCAGACCAATCTGATCATTACGACGGATCGCCGCAGCTATCATTTGCAGCTGGAATCAACGCCGCAGACGGCGATGGCGGCGCTGTCATGGACCTACCCGGCAGATGAATTGCTTGCCATCAAACGCGCGGGCGATGCGGCGCAAGCGCGCTCCTCGATTGCAGAAGGTCTGGATATCGACCGGCTCTATTTCGGCTACGGGATTTCCGGCGACAATCCCTCCTGGCGTCCGGTCCGCGTATTTGATGACGGCGTCCAGGTCTTTATCGCCTTTCCCGAAACCATCGCCCATGATGAGGCCCCGCCCCTGTTCGTGACCGGCGGGAAGGGGGAGGCGCAGCTGGTCAATTACCGGATGCGCGGGAATTACTATGTTGTCGATCGGCTGTTCGAAGCCGCCGAACTGAGACTGGGCAGCAAGCCGCAAAGCGTGGTGCGGATCACGAGAAAAGCGGACAGGAAACCCTGGCGCCGGGAGAAGCGCTCGTGAACGCGCCCGAAAATCCACCGAGTGCCCCGCCACCCAAGGTCGATCCGGAAACCTTAGCGCTGCGCGGTAAGGCACCACGTATCATCCGTTTCAAACGCGGTGTCATCATTGCTATTGCCGCTATGGGATCGCTTGCCATTGTCGGTGTGACCTGGATTGCGCTTAAACCCGCGACGTTCAAGCTGATCGCGGACACGGAAACGCAGATACATGCGGAGAACAAACGTCCGCCCGAAGCGCTGGCAGGCGGCCCCAAAAGCTATGCGGATATCCCCAAACTCGGACCGCCGCTGCCCGGTGATTTGGGAAAACCGATGTTGGACGCGCAGCGCAATATGGCGAGCGAAGAGCCGCCATCGTCGATAGCAGATCAGGAAGCCCTGAATGCAGCGCAGGCAGCGGAGGCTGAACGGCAGCGGCGGGAGGCCGAACTGCGCAAGGTGCGCGAGGCGGGCGTTATGTTGCCATTACAGCGGGCGGGATCGGTAACTGCCAGCTCTGCCGTTCCAGCGCCGGTGCCAGTCAATGAAGCGGCTTTGCCCGCTGGTACAAAACCGCCAGGGCTCGATCCCGAGCGTGATCCCAACGCACAAGGCCGCAAAATCGACTTTGTAAAGACCGCTGGCAGCAGCGAAAATATCAATAGGCACCCATTGCAGCCATCGCCGTCGCCATGGACATTGTCAGCCGGGAGCATAGTGGCCGCCAGCCTGATCACCGGGGTCAATTCCGATCTGCCCGGACTGGTGACCGCCCAGGTGACCGAGAATATCATGGACAGTTTGACAGGGCGTACTGTTTTGATACCGCAAGGGTCCCGGCTGATCGGGGAATATGACAGCGTCATCGCCTTTGGTCAGAGCCGCGCCCTGCTGGTGTGGCAGCGCATCATGTTTCCAGATGGATCATCCATCCAGATCGATAATGCGCCAACAAGTGATGCATCAGGATATGCCGGGCTTGCGGACACAGTCGACAATCACAGCTGGAAGCTGCTGAGGGGCATTGCGCTGTCTACGCTGCTCGGTGTCGGTACGGAACTCACCTTTGGAGACAGCGAGAGCGATCTCGTGCGCGCCTTACGTGAATCCACCCAGCAAAATGCCGACCGCGCCGGACAGCAGCTGGTTGGCAAGAATCTCGCGATACAGCCGACAATCAAGATACGCCCGGGATTTCCGCTGCGGATCGTGGTCCACAAGGATCTGGTTTTACGGCCCTGGACCGAGGGAGGATATTGAGATGGCGGCTCTTCGCATAAGCAAGCTTCCCGACCGGACGCCGATCAAGCTCACGATCTCGGTTTTGCCAGACCTTAACGACGCGCTCGCTGATTATGCGACCATTTATGCGGAAACTTATAGGCAAACTGACTCGGTTACCGAACTCATACCTGCGATGCTCACGACTTTTCTGGAAAGCGATAAGGAATTCAAACGCAGCAGGGCCAAGATTCAAAAGGACAGTCAATGATGGAAACGCCGGGAAAGCCCTCCAAACCCGAAATATGTCCGATCACCGTGCGTATCCCTGTGGCGGTGCAAATGACCGGTATTGGGCGGTCCAAGCTATATGAGCTAATCGGCGCAGGTGAGATCGAGACGATCAAGCTTGGAAGTTCGCGGTTGATTCTGGTCAGCAGCCTGCAAGATTTCATCGACCGACGCCGCTTATAGGCTGTTTGGTATTTTAACATGGTCGGTGAAAGCAGACGTTCAGCTACCGCCCCACTTTGCGACATAGGATCGCAGCAATGGCAATATAAAAGCAGTCAGTCGGCTACCGCCCCAATTATCGGTCGTTATGAGTTCAAAGAAGGTTTTTCTTAAACAGCCATACTTTCAGACGTATTCGATCGATGAAAATGGCGCTATTGGACGCCGGTTCTCCAATTCGACTTTCTGAAAAGTTGGCTCTAAATATCGTCAAGCTGATTGTAGCGCTAATTGCCAAGCAGTGAATACGTTCTTTTTGCAGACGGTTTTGACGGAAGACCGCGACCCACAGGCCTGTGCGTGCTGTATTTGTTTTATTGCAAATGTGAATTTCAGATTATTGGCACAACGTCTGAAGTAACGAAGGCTATGATTGATTTTTGTAGATCTGTGTTTCCTTCCTTTTCCGTTTGCTCTATTCTGCTTCAAATGGGAAAAGTTAGAATGCTCTGCCGAGGGATTACTCAATGATAAAACTTTCTAGGGCATGCCAATGGATGCTGGTCACACTAATGGCCGTCTCGCATCAAACAACCTGGTCTCAAACAACTGATCCGGCAGAAAACAGTGTCCGTGCGAGGGAACTGGGTGTCCCGTTCGACGGGAATCCCGGCCCGCTCAATGCTATCACAGACGTTCCGGGTGTTGAGGTTGGGCACACGACGCTGATATCCGGCAGTGGAAAGTTGGTGACGGGTGAAGGACCAGTACGCACTGGTGTAACCGCCATTCTACCGCGCGGCAAAACCTATGATCCTGTTTATGCCGGTTGGTTCTCGCTGAACGGGAATGGCGAAATGACAGGCACAACATGGGTTGATGAATCGGGCTGGCTGGAAGGCCCCGTGATGATAACCAACACGCATAGTGTTGGCACAGTGCGCGACGCGACAATCGAATGGGCACACAAAAACAAGTATTTCCGACCCCTTGCAGGGGAGTCAGATACATTCTGGATGCTGCCTGTTGTTGCTGAAACTTATGATGGTGATTTGAGTGATATCAACGGATTTCACATAAAAAAGCCGCATGTCTTCGCCGCCCTCGACGGAGCAAGTTCGGGCCGTGTTGCCGAGGGAAATGTTGGCGGGGGCACGGGTATGATCACCCATGGATTCAAAGGCGGTATCGGGACATCCTCACGCGTGGTTTCGATCGGGGAGACCGAATATACGCTGGGGGTTCTGGTTCAGTCCAATTATGGCATTCGTGATACCTTCACCGTCGCTGGCGTCCCGGTTGGCCGCGAAATAACCGACCTCACGACCACCTATGGCGATCACAATCAAGAGAATGGATCGATCATCATTGTCGTCGCAACGGATGCTCCCCTGCTACCTCATCAACTCAAACGCATTGCAAAGCGTGCCACCATGGGCATTGCCCGCACCGGCTCTTACGCTTCGAATGGTTCAGGTGACATTTTTATTGCATTCTCGACGGCTAACACTGGAGCTTGGGACAGGGCTACGTCTGCGGCCGTAACGAGCTTGCCCAATGATTCAATGAGCCCGCTTTTTCGAGCAACAGTTGAAGCCACCGAGGAAGCAGTTATTAATGCACTGGTAGCAGCGCGCACGATGACAGGAATCAACGGCAACACCGCACATGCCTTGCCGCAAGATAGGCTTCAAGATGTGCTCAGAAAATATGGTAGGCTCGAAGTAGACGAGGTTCCGGCAGGAAACTGAATGCTGATGACCGGATCGGATTTTTTCGACCGCTATTCTTATTATACTCATTGCACGTTGGAACGGTTCGACGGTTGTTTGATTTTTTGAAGCAAAAAGGATCGGGGAAGATAAGCGCTAGCAATCGAGAAATGGCCTGCCTGCTACTTGGTAACAACTTCCCCTAAGCCCTCAGGGATGTCTGCACTTCGCGCTACAAGCCTAAATTCCGCCAGTCAGCTTACCACCCCAGTTTACGACATTGAACGATAGCTCAAACTGGGCCGATAACAGACCTTCTGCTCCTAGGCCGGACGCTCGATGAAGCAGACCTTCTGCTCACGACTCAATTTGCGCATGTTCGAGACCATTTCCGGTGAAACCAAAGCAGGCATGTCCCGGCCCAGCCTATCGAGCCGCAACTCGATCGAGTCCTGCATCAGATTTCCACCAAGTATATCGAAGCACCGTCGGGATCGCGCATAAGTAAGAGGTTGCTCTCACTGCCTTTGGAGGGCCTGTCCCCAAATAAGTGCGCACCTTGCAGCTTGGCCTCCCGAGCGGCGGATTGAGCGTCGGCGACACGCACGCCAGGCAGCCAAACAGACTGTGCCTTCTCGCTTCCTTCAAGCACATAGCGTGCGATCTCGGTAGAGGAAGGGCCGATGACGCGGCGATCGCCATCAGTGCCATCCGACTGAGGCGCAAGGGTCCAGTCGAACAGTTCAAAGTAGAACCCAGCGGGGAATTCGGACTGGCCCGACAGATAGATTTCGGGCCCAAATTGCCGCGTTGGCGCGGGATAGTTATGGCGTGAGAGCGCCAACCCGATCAGCGCGCCAGCAGGGTCTATCACCAGGGCGTTGCGCCCCACTCCAGGGACTTCGAACGGCTTGCGCACGATTGTTCCGCCGAGTTTTTCGGCCTGAGAACAAGACGCATCGACATCCGCGACTTCCACGTAGGCGATCCAGCTATTCGGAAATGCTTCAGGGGTTTGTGCAATGCCGGCACCTGCTTCGTCATCTAGCAGCGCGAGAATGAAATCCTTCTCGCCGCCGCCCCACGCGAAGTCCGTTGCATGCTCGGTTTCGTAGTGCCAACCTGCTACACGCCGATAAAACTCCATCGAGCCGTCCCGGTCGCTTGAGAACAGGTCATGCCAGATGATCCGGCCGATTTTCTCCGCATTCATGATACATCTCCTTCGTCAAATTTGGTTTTCTTGATTCGCCGGACCATCTTCCCGAATTCCTTGTCTCTCGATCTGCGTTCGGAGAGGCTGGCATTGTTGAAAGCCTCTTCTGCCTTAAGCTTGCGCCAACGGCTCAACCGGGCCTCCTCGATATCACCACGCTCGATAGCTTCCAAGACCGCACAACCCGGTTCAGAATCATGCTCGCAATCCTTGAAGCGACATTGGGAAGCCAGCTCCAGGAGGTCGGCAAAAACACCGTCGATACCGGACGCTGCGTCGGTTAACTGAAGCTCTCGCATCCCCGGTGTATCGAGAACAATGCAGCCGCCCGGGATCAGGTGTAACTGGCGGCGCGTAGTCGTATGGCGGCCTTTCGCATCGTCCTCTCGTATCGGTTGCGTTGCGATTGTATCGCTTCCGGCCAAAGCATTTGTGAGGGTTGATTTGCCGACGCCCGACGAGCCGAGAAACGCGACGGTCTGGCCCGGCTTGCACCAGGGACCAAGCTTCGTCCTCGGTTCGTCGCCGCGGGCGTCAAGAGCGATGACCGGTACCAGATCAGAGATCGCCTGGGCCTTGGCAAGATACCCCTCCACGCCGTCTGCTATATCGGACTTGGTCAAGACGATGACCGGAGCGATGTCTGCTTCGAAAGCCATGGCGATATAGCGCTCCAGCCGTGCGACATTGAAATCCTGATTGCACGAGGTCACGATGAAGATCGTATCAATATTGGCAGCGATGAGCTGCACTCGCCGGTCGGTGCCCGGTGCGCGCCGCTTGATCAGGCTCTTTCTGGCGAGGATGCGGCTCGCGCCCGGTCGCCGGGGGTCCAGCATGATCCAATCGCCAACAGCAGCGCCTTCTATCGGCACGATCGTCTGGTCGACATTCTCGCCCACCACGTGCAGCGCGCTGCGGTGAACTTCGACGATGCGGACAGGCGAGGTGTCAGACAGCTCAGCGGCGCTGACTTGTTGAGAGAAGAAAGGCTGCCAGCCCAATTTTTCGAGAGCTGTCGGTAGCCGTTGGATCGAGGTGCCCATATCCTTGGGCGGAAGGAAAACAGAATAGTCCTTGGTCATTTTGAATAGCTTTCATGTCGCCGCCGCAAGCATTGCTCGGGCGTAAAGTGTCAGAAGGTTCTGAGGTCGCAAATCAGCGGGTCGCCAAGGCGAACTTGGCGACGATCACATTTCGTCAGATTTGCTCCGGGAGGGTTTTCCTCCCCACGTCACTAGGACATCAAAGCTCCATTTTTCCTGCGTCAATCTTAGTCCTGTTTCGACCGTAATTCAAGGCTCACAAGAGCGGTGTTTTTTGCTAGCAAGATCAGGACGCACCGAATGACTGTGTTGTCAGACCGAAACCAGCCGTTCCGCTTACCACCCAGTTAGCGACATAAGGGCTGCGACCTTGTTGAAAAAAAGCAGACCGGTAGGAAGCGACAACTTTTCGGACATTGCCTTGAACTTGGCAGAGTTATAAAAGCGGACGTTCATAACGACTTGAGGGGAAGGAAGCGACAATGACCGAGCATCACGGCAGCTGCCATTGCGGACGAATTCATCTGACACTACGCGACGAACCAACTGAAGTCAGTGAATGCAATTGCTCGATTTGTCGGCGCACCGCTGGATTGTGGCACTATTGCTCGCCGGACTTGATCTCTGTCGAGGGAGAGGGCGTTGCATACCAGCAGGGTGATTGTTCGCTCGACACATGGCACTGCCCGGATTGTGGCTGCACGACCCATTGGACGGCGACCGATCCAACTTACGCGCGCATGGCCATCAATCTCAGGATGTTCGAGCCCGACTTTTGGCGCGACCTGCCTCGCAAACTGGTCGATGGTGCGTCCTACTGAATAGCCCGCATATTAGGACGGCGAACGACAACATAACTGCCGTTCCGAGGGCGTGATTGCCGTTCCGAAAGCCGACGTTCACGGCCCGATGCTGGCGGCAGCTATGCGTGCCATAGCCGGATCAATGCCCGATCGACACACCACCCTCCCGCTTGGGGCGTGGCGCTAGCCAGATGAGGGCGGCAGCGATGAACAGCATTACGGATGTTGTCCAGAACACATGGATCAAAGACAGTGTCGTAGCCTCTTGCTCGACCATATTGCTGAGCAACTGAAGCGCCGCTTCGGGAGAGAAACCAAGCCCAGAAATCGCACTATCTGCAGCGCTAGGTTCTAGTACGGCGACAATATCATTGCGCGTCGCGCGTTGAGTGTCGCCCCAGTATGTCAGCGAAATCGAAGTTGCAAATGCGGTTGCAATCGTCCGCATGAAACTTTGGAGACCTGCGGCAGATGCTACCTCATGCTTTTCCACGGTGTTGAGCGTCAGGGTCATTATTGGCAGCATCAAGAACGTCATTCCCAGCCCCATCACGAATTGCGGCGAGCTGAGGGTCCAAAAATCACTATCTGTGGTCCAGAGCGTGCGCGTCAGCCCGATGACCGCCAGCCAGACAATTCCTGCGGAAATCAGAAGGCGGGGATCAAAGCGCGGCATCAAGAACACAACAATCGGCGCAGTCAGCAGCGCTGCGATAGCCGTGAATGACGAAGAATACCCAGCCTGTGTCGCGGTGAATCCCAGCCATGCCTGTTGCCATTGCGGGACGATCACAAAACCAGCAAAGTAACCTCCGAAACTGATGGAGAGAACGACGAGACTGACGCTCAGCCCCCGGTGTCGCAAGACGCGCAAATCGACCATTGGATTGTCCTCAGTGAGTTCCCAGATGACAAAAATCAGAAATGCGATGGCTGAGGTGATCGCCAGGGCGACGATCAGCGGATCACTAAACCAGTCATGGTTGCGGCCAATGTCCAGAATGATCTGAAGGCAGCCAACCCAGATCACCAGTAATATCAACCCGACATAGTCTATCGGGATGATCTGACGGTCCGTTTCAATCGGGCGCAAAAGAAAGGCAGAGCCTATGGTCGCTATCACCGCAATCGGCACGTTGATGAGGAATATCCAATGCCATGACCAATTGTCGGTGAGCCAGCCTCCGATGATCGGCCCTAGCGCCGGACCCAGGAGCAAAGTCATCGCCCACATTCCCATCGCTAGATTCTGCTGCTCTGGGGGGAAGACACGCAGCAACAAGGTTTGCGACATGGGCATCAGAAATGCTCCGAAGATACCTTGGCCGATGCGGCAGAGGACAAGCATCTCTATCGAAACCGAAAGCCCGCAGAGCATCGAGAAGACACCGAAGCCCACCATGCTGAACAGGAAAGTCCGCACCGATCCGAAACGCAACGCAATCCAGCCGGTCAGAGGCACACAGATCGCCTCGGCTATCGCGTAGGACGTGATGACCCACGCGCCCTGTTCAAGAGAAACGCCAAGGCTGGCGGCGATGTGGGGGATCGAAACATTGGCAATTGTCAGGTCGAGGATCACCATGAAGTTTGCAAATGCTAAGGCGAGCCCGGCAATGAGCCTAAGCGAAGGCGGAATACCCTTCAAACCTTGTGTTGCGGCAGTCATCGCGCTCAGCTGCCCGACACATCAATTTCGACTTCCATCGACAAACCAACACGCAAGGGATGCCGCTTCAGATCGGCGGGCTCGAGTTCGATCCGCACTGGCAATCGTTGGATGACCTTGATCCAGTTGCCGGTTGCGTTTTGGGCGGGGATTACAGCCATCGACGATCCGGTGCCGCCGGAAAAGCCAACCACCTTCCCACGATAAGTCACGCTCGACCCATAAATATCTGCCGTCAACGTCGCTGGCATACCAATCCGCACACGCTGCAACTGATTTTCTTTGAAATTAGCTTCGACATGAACATTGGCCAGAGGCACAATCGTCATGATGGTCTGTCCGGGATTGAGCCGTTGCCCGATCTGGACCTGAAGTCTGCTGACCACCCCGTCGATGGGCGCTCGAATTTCTGTGCGGTCCAGATTAAGCTGTGCAGCATCCCGACGCGCCTTTGCCGCGAGAACGGCGGGGTCAGTGTCTTCGGTCAAGCCGCTTACTAACACGGAATTTGCCGCGAGTTGGCCTTGCGCAGCACGCTTGGATGAACTCAACTCGCTTAACGCACCCTGCGCTGCGTCAAGCGCCGCACGCGACGTGGCATAGGCGCTTCGTGCCTGGGTAAGTTCCTCACCGGAAATCGCGCCGCTCGCAGCAACGCTTTCCCTGCGCTGCAAGTCAATCCGGGCTTTGCCATGTTCGGCGCGGGCTGCGCGCAATCGTGCCTGCGCCTGAACCATCGCGTCGCCTGATCCGTCAACCTTAGCGGCCAATGCAATATTGTTCGCAACTGTATGGCGAAATCCTCGACGTGCTGCCGCCAGATCGGCTTCGGCCTGTGCCAAGGCAATTTGTGCATCAGCCTGGTCCAACCGTATGAGCACGTCCCCGGCCTTGACCTGCTGGGTATCGCGCACCAGCAGTTCGCTTGCAGACCCCCCGACCAATGGCGTGATCGGTGCTATCTGCGCGTTGACATAGGCATTGTCAGTGGTGACGAAGTTCCGGGCTGCCAACAGATACCAGATGCCCCAGGCGAGCCCGGCTACAACCAAGACCACTGCCAGCCGCGTGAGCCATCGCTTGCGCGCAATCTTCCGGCCCTCGGACAAGACCGGGTCAACCGCAGGCGTTTCGGGCAGTGCTTCTGTCATGGTGTTACCGGTTCCGTTGGAGGTTGAAATGCAGTCACGAACCCGCCTCCGAGCGCCCTGATCAAGGCCAGGGTTGCTCCGCGTTCGTAAGTTTCGAGGCCAATCACCGCGAGCCGTAGGTTATGAACCGCACTTTCACTGGCCAGCACGTCCAATTGGCTCGCCAAGCCCGCGACATGTCGGTTGCGCACAAGCCCAGCGGCTTCCTCGCTCGCCATCAATGCGGCGCGAGCCGCTGCCTGTCGTTTGTCAGCCGCATCGCGCTGTGTCACCGCATCGGCAACTTGCTGATAGGCGGAAATGACCACCTGGTTGTAGCTGGCGACCGCTTCTTCATATTCGGCATTGGCGCGGCCATATTGCGCTTTGATCGCACCTCCCTGAAAAATTGGCAGACTGATTGCTGGACCGGTGGCTCCGAAAATCGATCCGGAATCGATGAGATTGCCAAGGCCAATGGCCTGTAGTCCAAGCAGCCCTCTGAGGCTGACTGCGGGAAAGAATCCGGCGCGCGCGACCTTGACCTGGCTTGCGGCGACCTCAACCCGCTCGCGTGCTGCAACAATATCCGGGCGCCGCCCGATCAGGTCCGTTGTCACTCCAGCCGGAACGCCCGCTGGCGCCGATGGAGTAAGCGGCGGGCGCGTGATCGAACGGCCCCGATCCGGTCCAGCTCCCAGCAGGGCAGCCAACTGGTTTCGCCGCAATCCGATGCTTTCATCTACGGCTGCAAGTTCCTGTTCGGCGTTCGCCACGTCCGCGTCCGCCCGGCGCAGTCGGATGCGATTGTCCAGCCCGTTGCGCACGCGCAATGAAACAAGTCCTTGCACCGCGCGGCGGTTGCCTAGCACCGCTTCGGCGTTATCACGTTCCCAGTAGTGCCTCCCGAGCTCCGCATAGGCAGCGGTAATCGCAACTGAGAGGACAAGCCGCGCTTGCGCCGCATCAACCGCCACAGCGCGTGCTTCCGAAATCGCGGCTGCATGCGCCGCGCGATTGCGGCCCCAAAGGTCAAGATCAAAACCAAATGTCAAAGCAGTCTGGCCATAATCCTTCCAGCCATCGGGAAGGAACTGGGCGGGAATGCCATTATTGCCACTCTGGCGGCGGATACCGGCTTCCGCCTCGGCTCCGATAGTGGGAAGTCGGGACGCACCGACGCGCTGAACCTCAGCCTCGGCGCGCCTGATCCTGGCCCCGGCAGTTGCAACTTGCGGTGAGTTTGTAAGTCCTTCCTCGATCAGTGAGGTAAGCTGTGGGTCGCCCGCCAATCGCCACCATTGGTCGGGGGGCCAGTCAATGTCCCCGCGTGCGGCAAGTGTCTGGGCCGCGTCGCTGGCCTCGGCGCTCCGGATGACTGGTTTGACGCCTGTTTCAGGGACAGAAACACAACCCGCCAACGCGAGGACTATCGCAAACATCGGCAAAGACCGCAGATCAACCGACATAAGCTGCCCTGCCACTGGCGACTAGCCGCTGTGCCGAGTCCTCGACTCTGGTTTCCGCCACACTCAATTGTTTGCCCAGTTTGACCACTCGGCCAATCGCGCGCAGTGGACCCGGAGTCGCAGGGCGGTGAAAATCTACGTGCAGGTCGGCGGTTGCGCGCGCCGTGCCGCCAAATGCATTGATAGTGTAAAGTCCGGTCAGATCGATCAGGGCCGACAGGATGCCGCCGTGCACCGCTTTAATCATTGGATTGGATATTATTTCTTCGCGCCAAGGCATTTCAAAGATCAGTTCGCGCTCGGTCAGATCGACAACATCCAGCCCAAGCCAGCGATGAAACGGCGCAATGAGGAGCATATTGCGCAATTCGGCCAATTCGGGCCTGCCGGGGTTATCCATCATCTTGAAACCTTCCCTGTGTGCGTGCCGATCAGGAAATCGACAATCGCCGCGCCAAATTCATCGTTTTGGTCTCCGACGACCATGTGCGTGGCACCGGCAATGTCGCTGTAAGCGGCATGCGGGACCAGCTTTCGGAAGTGTTCAACCGCATCAGGGGAAACAAGGTCGCTCGAACCGCCTCTGACCAGATGCACCGGAAGCGAAAGACGGCTTGCTGCAAGGCTAAGCTCGCTTTGCCCGTTCTCGACCGCACCATCGCTCTGCTTATGGCGGCGCGTTACGCCTTCAATAAATGCGGGGTCCCAATGCCAATAAAAGCGGCCATCTGATTTTTTATGCAAATAGTTCGCCAGACCTGACGATGCCTTACGGCTTGGCCGATGTGGCAGATACTCGGAGATTACCTGTGCGGCCTCTTCCGGTGAAGCGAAACCAGCTTGGGCATGGGCTGCCATGAAGCCAACCACCCTCGCTACTCCCGTTGCCTCCATCTGCGGGGTAATATCAACCAGGGTTAGCGAAGCAAAACTGCCCGGTGCTAGATGCCCCTCGGCCTTGATCCCGGCAAGACCACCGAGCGATGCACCGATCAGCGCCGGTTTGCGCTCCAATCGGGCAGCGACGGCGATAAGATCGCCAGCAAAATCGGCAATGTCATAGGCCCCGTCTTTGGCCCATTCGCTGTTCCCGTGACCTCGCAGGTCCAATGCAATCGCGTGAAAGCCGTGACTTGCGAGAAGCGTGGAAACCTTCTTCCAGGCACGGTGGGTTTGTCCACCGCCATGCGCGAGAATGACCGGCATTCCATCGCTGGCGCCTTCGACACTGGCGGCAATGGCAAGGCCGGATTGACCGGCCAATTTGATCGATTTTTTCGTCATGAAGATATCATACTGTAATAAGTCTTACAGTAAAGACTTTTCAATTTTTGGTCCGTCGGGTAAGGTCCTGCCCGATGCGCGACGAAATCAACCAAGATAGCTATGTGACCGAGGCCGACGAGATCGTTTTTCTCGTCGAGGA
>TARA_R110001606_G_scaffold86339_1_pt1 | contig 64871 bp, 55 predicted proteins | sample TARA_R110001606 | Tara Oceans TARA_R110001606 (sample SAMEA4398315) | marine metagenome | biome: Polar Biome; feature: [SRF] surface water layer (ENVO:00010504); material: water (ENVO:00002006), including particulate matter (ENVO:01000060) such as... | depth 5 m
TTTAAATCTGGTAATAAAATTGAAGGTATTGATGCAACTACTTTTGCGAATGGAACACTTACTTTTTCTAACTTAGATTTTATAACTACCAACACTCTTGCTACTATTTCAACTTCATTAACAAGTACTCATGCAGAGATTCTTTCTGCTCAAGCTCCAGGAACTGGTTCTACAGAAGAACATTTCTATACTTGGACAGCTTATTTTACAAGTGGTAAAGGTACTTTAAGTGTTGAAGACAATATCATTAAAACTGAGTTCTCTGTTTATCCAAATCCATTTAGCAATAACCTAAATATTTCTGGACAAATTAAAGTTGAGGCTTTAAAATTATACAACATTACTGGTCAACTTGTAAAACAAAACAAAAATTCAAATTCAATTAACGTTTCTGAATTGGCTAAAGGCGTATACATGCTTGAAGTTACTTCTGATTCTATAAGAGAAGTTAAAAGAGTAATTAAAAACTAATGATCCTTTAGCATCATTTAATTACTTAATTTAAAGAGCTTTAGTTAACTAAAGCTCTTTAATATTTATATTAATTTAACTCTCAATACCCTACTTAATAACACTTTAGACTATTTATATCTTAAATAATTAATTTATAATCATGAAATATATTCTAGCTTTACTTCTTTTATTTAGTATTAGTACTTTTTCTCAAACCATATCGGGTGTTGTTATCGATGGTGAGTTTAACGAGTCTTTACCTTTTGCAAGTGTATTAGTAAAAGGTACTAAAAATGGCGCAAATACTGATATTGATGGTAAATTCCAAATAAAAGTTCAACCAGGAACTTATACATTAATATTCTCTTTTATTGGTTATACAACCATAGAAATGAGTGATGTTGTTGTCAAATCAAACAAAGAAAAATTTATACAAGTAACGCTTAAAGCTGAATCCAATCAATTAGATGCAGTCGTTATAAAAACAACCTCTAAAAAGAATTCAGAAGCTTCAGTTTTAAATCTTCAAAAGAGGTCTATCAACTTAGTTGATGGTTTATCAATTCAAGCAATTAAAAAAGCTGGCGATAGTGATGTTGCAGGTGCTATTAAAAGAGTTCCAGGTATCTCTGTTCAAGGTGGTAAATTTGTATATGTTCGTGGATTGGGTGACCGGTATTCTAAAACCACACTTAATGGAATGGAATTACCTGGTTTAGATCCTGATAGAAATACAATTCCTATGGATATTTTCCCAACAAACTTAATAGAAAATATTATTGTAAAAAAATCTGCGTCATCAGAAATTGGTGCTGATTTTACAGGGGGAACCGTTGACATTAACCTAAAAGACTTTTCATTTGATCCAGAATACAATGTTAGTGTTAGCACAGGATACAACCCAGACATGCACTTTAATTCTAATTTTTTAGCAGATGTAAAAAGCAGCACAGACTGGCGAGGACAAGATGATGGCTCTAGAAATTTACCAATTGATCCAACTCTTGATTTACCTCCTGCATTATCACTTCCAATAGTATCTGCAGACCAAGCCGCTATTTTAACTGAAAACACTAAAAAACTAAATAAAAATATGGCTCCTATTCAAGAAAGGAGTGATTTAAATTATAGTTTTGGCTTTTCTGCTTCCAATGGATATAAATTCAAAAAAGATGGAGAATCATCTATTGGTTATCTTGCTGCAATAAGTTATAAATCAGAAACCACTTTTTATGATGATTTTTACAGAGCAACCGTTTTTAGAACTCCAACAGACGGAACACAAAATGACTTAATTCAAAATAGTATTCTAGGAACAAAAAACACCTATTTAAGTACATTGTTAGGTATCACTTTTAAAGATAGTAAGAACAAAATTGCTATTAACTTTATAGATTTACAAAATGGAGAATCGAATGCTTCCAACCTTAAACGTCAAACATTTATCGAAAATCCTTACTGGGGAGAAGGAAGTGTAATAACGTATACACAAAGAAATCTTAGAAGTATTCCTATTTATGGAAAACATAACATTGGTGACAATCTATTTACTGTAAACTGGAAATTTGCAAAATCATCATCAACTTTGAATGATAAAGATTTTAGAAGAACTATTTTTGAAACAGATGAAGAAGTTACCTTTTATCAAATCAGTCCAAATGCAATTGCTTCTCCATCAAGATTATGGAGAGATTTAGATGAAAAAAGTACCGTAGCTAAAGTAGATTTAGAAATCCCTTTTGAGACCACTATTTTTAGTGGTAAAATAAGTACAGGAGCTTCTTACATTGGCAAAGAACGTGATTTCAGCTCTAAAAGATTTGACATATTTTACAACGGAAATAGCCAAGTTTTAGCTGGTGATCCAAACGCAATTCTTGCTGATGAAAATATCTGGGTACAATCTACAAATTTATTTCAAACAACCACCGGTTCTTATATTAAAGGAGGTTTCGAAAGAACAAATGTCTATAATTCTGAGTCAAAAAATGAAGCCTTCTATTTTTCATCTGAATTAAAATTTTCTGACATGATAAAAGCTGTTGTTGGCGTTCGCCTTGAAACATATCAGCTTAGATACACTGGTGAAAATTTATTAGGAACAAAATTTGAAAACGAATTATTTTTAGATGATAAAGATTTATTTCCAAACGTAAACCTTATAATTTCTCCTAATGAAAAAAGTAACATTAGAGCTTCTTATTATAAAACAACGGCAAGACCAACTTTTAGAGAAGCTTCATCAGCATATTTAATTGATCCTGTTACAGAAACATTTTTTCTTGGTAATCCAGATATAAAATCTTCATATATTGATAATATAGATTTAAGATATGAAATATTTGGAAACAATAGTGAAATGTTTGCTTTCAGTCTTTTTTCTAAAAATTTTAAAGATCCAATTGAAATTTCTGTTGTGAGTGATGATACTCCAAATGATTTTATAGCAATTAATAACGAAAAAGCAACTGTTAGAGGTATCGAATTTGAAATAAGAAAAAATCTATTTGTTATTGATAATCTAACATTTAATGCGAATTCAAATGCCTCTTTTATTAGCGCCAAACAAACGATGAGTGATATTGAATATGACAGCAGAGTTATTTTAGCAGAACCTGGTCAAGTAATCAGCAGAGAAAGAGAACTTCAAGGTCAATCACCTTACATGATTAATGCAGGATTAGTAGTAAATGAAAGCGAAAAAGAATTGGAAGTAGGTGTTTTTTATAATGTTCAAGGACCAACGTTAGAATTTGTTGGATTTGGTGGTATTCCTGATATCTATTCAGAACCATTTCATAACCTTGATTTTTCTGCTTCAAAAGTATTTAATGGCGAAAAAATCAGCAAGAAAATAACTTTAAAAGCTAATAATATATTACAAGAAAAAAGAGAAAGTTACTATGTTTGGAATGATGAAAAAAGTGGTTTATTTAGAAGTTTTTCACCAGGAATATTGTTTTCTTTAGGAGTTAGTATTACTTTTAATTAAATAAACGTATTGCAAATATGGCAATGCAATTTAAATTATAGATGATTTTGTAAAAGACATTCTTCTTATAAAAACATAAGATCTACAAAGAGGAAACTTAGTAACAATTCAACCAATCTATATAGAAATAAAAGGACTTTTAACGAGGTCCTTTTTTATTTATATAGTATTTTGATACAAAACTATTAACTACGCCTAATTCTTAAAGTATAACCATTTAAAATTGATAAAAAACCCTCTACGGATGTTTAAATGTTTTTTAAAATGGCAAAAAAGAGACATACCAGAATTAGATGATTTTTTGGAATTCTAACAACGCCTATAGTATATAATAAAACACCGCAGGCAAATCTTTATCCATACAAACTTAAAAGGCAATGGTCTAAAACATAAATCCGTGCACTATTATCTGTAAATCAATATCTAACGCTTTCTAAATTGTCCTTTTTTAATGGATTTATTGCTTGTGCTTTTATATCAATTATACATTTCTGAAAGCCAAAAAGGTAGTTTATAGTAAGGAATTGTTACATGTAAAACAGCTGTTTTTTACGTTAAGTTGGATCTAGAAAAACTTTTAAGATGACTATCTAAAATTCTACAAACACTTTTTAAAAGAGCAAAATTGCGTTATTCTACAACATTCGGAATTGCATTTTTTACCTTTTTTATAAATAACACTATAAATAGCAATTTCTACAAAAGTTCAAAACGTTCTATAACTAATGATAGTTACAAAAAAAGTTACACTATAAAAGCTGATATACAGCATCTAAAAAAGAGTATAACATAGTTTTTTTCGAAGATAAAAAAGGTAACGGTAAATATAAAACGCAAAAAAGCAGGCTTTAAAAGCCTGCTTTTTTGCGTTTTATAAACTTCGTATTAAAAAGAATACCCTGTCCAAGCAAATACAGATTTATCTGCACCTCCAGTTAAAGCAGCAGTTAAATTAATTGTTGCTCCACCAGAAACTGTATTTTTTATATCTGTAATATCTAAACCGTTTGCAGTACTCGCAACGGCAGTAATTTTCGTTGCATCATTTGCATCAGATTTAGAATCCTGTAAATCAATAACATCTCCAAATTTTGCACCAGAACCTAAAACTAAATAAGCATTTGTAATTGTAGCAATTGCACCTCTTCTAATTTTAATACCATCAGACATTTCTACACCATCGGCATTGTTAATAATGGTAACACCATTAATTGTAAAATTAGCTTGGTTAATATCCGAAGGAGAATTACCATCTAAATTACCATCAGCTTCAATTCCTCTTGGATCAGAAGTTACAGCAGTGTAACCATTTTCTCTAACTCCGTATAAATTAGTACAAGTACCAACGTAACCTTGCGTAAAATCGAACATATCATCTTTAGCATTTACCACTAAAATGTTTGTTGCATTTACAGTTCCTCCAAAAAATTCGATACCATCATCATCACCATTTAAAATAGCAATGTTTGTAATTGTTGTACCAGAACCAACACCGTTTAAAGTTAAACCATTGTGCTCAGATTCGTCATCAATTCTTGCACCCGTATATTCTAAAATTACGTAGTTTAAAATTCCAGAATTATCAGTAGCATCTGAACCACCAAATAAAATTGAATTTTTAACTTCTGTTGCAGCATTACTTTCTGATCCAGTTTGACGACTTAAAGGTGCTTTACCGTTTAAAATAATTCCACCCCAATCTCCAGCTTTTTGAACAACTGCGCTTGATGTAAATTTAATTGGGCTACTTGCCGTTCCGTCTGCAATTATTTTTGCTCCTTTTTCAATTAATATGTACACATCTGTTCCGCCAGCTAAAGCATTAATTGTTGTTCCTGCTTCGATTGTTAAAGTAGCGCCGTCTTTTACTAAAAGTGCACCTGTTAAATTATGTGTTACTCCAGATTTTAAAGTTAAATCTGATGTTAAATTACCCGCTAAATTTTGCGCAGTTACTTCACCTTCAACAATAGTTACATTGTCATCATCGCTTAAAGAACATCCTGTAAAAATTAAAGACGCGATTGTTACGATTGATAAAATTGTTTTTTTCATTTTTTCTTTTTAATTATTTAAATTATTTAGTTTGATTTAATTCTGCAAAATTGAGTAATCAAGGTTTCGTTTGCTTTACTTAAATCTTAATAAATTGTTATTAAAAACTCCTAAAATCTAGAAATCATAAGAAAATCCTACACTTATGTTAACACCATTTTTATAATTTCTTAACACTACAGCGTCACCTCCATTATAACCAGCTCTAGTTATCTGAAAATCTGGATTTAATAAGTTGGTTGCTTTTAATTTGATACTATAGTTTTTATTGAACTCGTATGAAGAAACCAAATCTAAAGTAGGAATTCCTTTTTCTAAAACATTTTCAAAACCTCTTGTACCTACAGAATACACTCTTTCGCTGAAATAATTAAAAACCAACGAAGAAATAAACGTATTATCTTCAATTTTTTTGTTGATAGAAATATCTGCATTTAATAAAAATGGCGTTGCACCCTCTAAATTACTAGTTGTATTTGTAAATTGAGCAACAGAATTTTGATCTAAATTAACATTAGAAACCAATATAGACGTGTTTAAACCTGCCATAATTTCTAAATCCTTGTCTTCAATTTTATAAATTGATTTTCTTGCCTCTAACTCTATTCCATAAACACTTGCATCATTACCAACATTTAAATACGTTAAGGTATTACCACCAGATGGAATTTCACTTCTAGAAATTGGATCTTTTATAAATTTATAAAAACCTGTAAGTGTTATTAATTCTGATGATGATAAATAATATTCGTATTTCGCATCAATATTATAATTGTCTGATGGTTTTAAATCTGGATTTCCTTGTGATGAAAAACTTATATCTTGATATTTAAAAGGCGCTGTTTCTTTAAACTGAGGAAACGTGTAGGTTTGACTTCCTGCAATTCTAAAAATGCTATTGTCGTTAAAATTATATTTGAAGTTAAAACTTGGTAAAACATACGTTCTATCTAAGTTAGATGCGCCATCAACTACAGATTGAGCAATATTAGTATTGTAAGTTACTCTTTGTTGAATTTTCTCGAATCTTACACCAAATGAAGCAATAAAACGATCACTAAATTGATACACTAAATTACCAAAAGCACCAAATATTTGTCTTTTTCCTCTGTACGTAAAAGGCACAAATGCATTAGGATTACTTGCACTTCCTCTACCCGTTTCTAACTCAAAAATATTAGTATCAATTGAGTTTTGATTGAAAATTGCATCAGGATTATTGATATCGATCGCTAATCGATTAGAAAAATCATGATTAAAAATTGTTGCAGAAAACAAACGTTCTGTATATCTGTAATCTCCACCAAATTCTATAACGCTAATCGATTCATCATCTTTTAAATTATAAGAAAATTTACCATTTGCAGCATAATCATTTTCTTCTAACTTAGAAAAGTATCGCTCATTTTCTCCTGCAGAACTTGTTTGTGGACTAAAGTAATCGTCTCTAAAAAGGTATTTATTGGTTCTTCTATCTGGCTCATTTCCTCTAATAAAATTTAACGACCCTTTTGTTTCAAAGTTAAATCTATCAGAAAGCTTAATATTTGCAATTAACTGATTTACATACAACTCATTATTATTTGTTTGTTGTCTTCTTTGAAACTCTAAATCTCCATCTTGTTCAGGGTTATTAGATCCAAAATAATCACCAATAGATTGTTTATTATTATGAATAAATAAATGATTATAAGCTATATTATGACCATTTTCAAACTTATAATTTAAGTTAGCCATTAAAATTTGAGAAACGGTATATTCGTATTTTGTAAAATCTTGATCTTGAAAAACATCACCAGAACTAGTGGTTTGTTTAATATTACCATCTACATAATTATAACTACCATCAAAACCACCCACTATAAAAAAGCTTAATTGGTCATTTTTGATATCGAATTTTTTACCTCCAGCAAAAGAAACACTATTGTTTAATTGAAAATCTTGACTTGCTGGTTTCCATGAATTATTAAAACTATACGTTGTTAAATCATTTACAGGAATTCCAACAGGTTGTGTTCCAAATTTATTTGTTCCATCAATTGTTAAAAATTCTTTAGAAACTGTTTGTGAGTTTGCACCAACAGAAGCACTTAAATTTAGCATACTTCTTTTAACCAATTCTTTTGATGAAATATTAATATTTGCTCCAGCAACATCACCACTTAAATCTGGTGTAAAAACTTTATTAACTTCAATATTTTTTATAATTCCTGTATCAAAAAAATCTAAAGAGATATTTTTATACTCTGGATCTTCCGAAGGTAACGGCAAACCATTTAATGTGGTAGAATTATAGCGATCGCCTAAACCTCTAACAATAACATTTTTAGAACCTTTAGAAACTCCCGCTGTTTTTGCCACAGCTCCTTCAGCATCAGAAACTCCCTTTAAAGACAGTTCTTCAGCACCAATTGTTGTTTTAATTGCTACTGCTTTTCGTTGTTCAATAATTAAAGCATTTGCAGATTCTTTACTTGTAGTTGCTGTAATTACAATATCATCTAAGGCAACACCTTCTTCTGCGGATAATATTTGGTTAATTACCACAGTCTCACCAGCTTTGATGCTAAATGATTTTTGAATTTCTTTGTATCCTAAAAAACTAAAAACTACAATATGGTTTCCTGCTGGTACTTTTAAAGAGTAGTTACCGTCAAAATCTGTAGTAGCTCCTATAGTTGTTCCTTTAATAAGTACGTTTGTAAATGGTAACGGTTCATTATTTGTTTCTTTATCTGTTAATGTTCCTTTTAAAGTACCTTGTTGAGCGCTTAAAACTTGACTCAAGATTAATAAAATAATAAATAAAACTTTCTTCATTTTTTATGTTTAATTACTTCGGCAAAAGTCTGTCTGTTTTGTAAACTTTATGTTATTTGTAAATTATCATTGTATTATTGTAACATTAAATTAAAGTTAAGAAACGTTAAATGATTAACGTTTTTTTAATTTCGGATACACATACAATTCAATTGTAGATTGCATTTTTGTAACCATCTTTGAAGATTAAATGTCATCATAATACATTAGTTTTTGTCAACTATCTTATATGACTTACTGCCTTTGGCCAAGGCAGTTTTTTATTTTTTTTTGTTAAAATAACGTTAAATCAAGATTATTGTTAGTTCTTTGTAATGACAAAAACTAATAATGATGAATTCATCAATACTACAAAAAGTAGTAAGTTTCGCCTGTATAAGTGTTTTTTTTAGCATAAATGCACAACAAACAAATGCACCCAGGTTTGGAAAAGGTTTATTTAATTTAGTTGGCGAAGACAGTACTTGGACAATGAAGGTTGGTTTAAGATTTCAAACATTGGCAAGTTCAAGCTGGGATGCAGAAAACGGCCTCTCAAATCCTTCTTCATCGATGTTAATTAGACGATCTCGTTTAAAATTTGATGGTTTTGCCTTTTCTCCAAAATTAGAATACAAAATAGAATTAGGCTTATCTAACAGAGATCAATCTGGAGCATCAGAATATACAAGTGATGCACCTAGATATATTTTAGATGCCGTTTTAAAGTGGAATTTTTATGAAAACTTCGTTTTATGGTTTGGCCAAACTAAATTACCAGGAAACAGAGAACGGGTAATTTCTTCTGCTAATTTACAGATGGTAGACCGTTCTTTATTAAATAGTAGATTTAATATTGATAGAGATATCGGCATTCAATTAAGGCATAAAACCAAACTTTCTGATAATTTTTTAATGAAAGAAATTTTCTCGATTTCTCAAGGAGAAGGAAGAAACATTACAACTGGTAATGAAGGTGGACATCAATTTACAGGGAGAATAGAGCTATTGCCTTTTGGAAATTTTGAAAACAAGGGAGATTATAAAGGAAGTGATCTAAAATTTGAACAAAATCAAAAACTTTCTTTTGCTTTTGGTTACAATATAAATAAGAATGCTGTGAGAACTAGAGGAAGTCAAGGCTCGTACATGAGCACTAATGAAGGTTTATATGCAACAGATATTTCTAACATTTTTATAGATGCCATGTATAAGTTCAAAGGATTTTCTTTTATGGCAGAATATGCAAATAGAGACGCAAAAGCCCCTTTAGCAAAAAATTTTGATGGTACTTTAACAGGTGATGAAGTTCAAATTGGAAATGGCTTAAACTTACAAACAGGTTATTTAATTTCTAAAACGTTAGAACTCTCTGCTCGTTACACGAATGTAACATTGAACCGAAATATTACAGGTAGTGGTGCAGAAAATCAATATACATTAGGTGTATCTAAATACATTTCTGGTCATAATTTAAAAGTTCAGACAGATATAAGTTATACAGACATAGGCTCTAAAACGAATGAATTACTATACAGAATTCAAGTAGACATGCACTTTTAACGTAAATTAACATAACATAAAGATAACATACACTATTTTTTGTGTTTGTAACTTTGCAAAACTAAAAATTATATAAAAAAATGGGAGATCCATATATTTTAATGCTTGTTGCTTTGGCTGTTTTAGCCATAGTAGACTTAGTTGTAGGAGTTAGTAATGATGCTGTTAATTTCTTAAATTCAGCTATAGGCTCTAAAGCAATACCTGTTAAAAAAATCATGATTATTGCTAGTTTAGGAGTCTTTTTTGGGGCTGTTACGTCTAGTGGAATGATGGAAGTAGCGCGTAAAGGTATTTTTAATCCTGAAATGTTTATGTTTCAAGACATTATGATCATTTTTATGGCTGTAATGATTACCGATATTCTATTATTAGATATCTTTAACTCTCTTGGAATGCCAACATCTACAACAGTATCTATTGTATTTGAACTTTTAGGAGCTGCAGTTTGTATTTCTTTAATTAAAATCGCTGCAAACGACGCTCATTCAATTTCTGATATCTGGAGCTACATCAACCATGAAAAAGCTGTTGAAATTATTAACGGAATATTACTCTCTGTTGTCGTCGCTTTTTCTATAGGAGCATTGGTACAATTTGCATCAAGACTCATATATTCTTTCAATTTCGAAAAAAGACCTATTTATGTAAATGCTCTTTTTGGAGGTTTTGCTATTACTGCAATTACTTATTTTATCATTATTAAAGGATTAAAAGGAACTGATTTTTATGGAGATGTTAAGCATTTAATTGAAGGAAATACCTATATTATTCTTGGCGTAAGTTTTGTTGCTTGGTCTACCATTTCTCAAATTTTAATTCAATTCTTAAAAGTAAATGTTCTAAAACTAATTATAGGCGTTGGTACCTTTTCTTTAGCGATGGCTTTTTCTGGTAACGACTTGGTAAACTTTGTAGGTGTACCAATTGCTGCTTGGAACTCTTATGAAGCTTGGGCTGCTTCTGGTATTGCTGCAGATTCATATTCTATGGGCATTTTAGCTAAAAAAGTACCCTCAAATATTTGGTTATTATTAATTGCTGGTGCTGTTATGGTGGTTACTTTATGGACTTCTAGTAAAGCTCAAAATGTAATAAAAACAGGAATTGATTTATCTCGTCAAGGAGATGGTCATGAAAGATTTCAACCAAATGGTTTGTCAAGAATTGTTGTAAGAACAGCAATGGCACTTAATACAGTATTTAGTTATGTAATACCTAAACCTACTTTAGCATATATAGATTCTAAGTTTCAAAAACCTGTCATAAAATTACCAAAGGACAAAAAATACGAATTACCTGCTTTTGATTTAATTAGAGCATCTGTAAATTTAATAGTTGCAGGTATCTTAATTTCTGTAGCTACTTCTATGAAATTGCCCTTATCTACTACGTATGTAACATTCATGGTAGCTATGGGAACATCTCTAGCAGATAGAGCTTGGGGACGTGAAAGTGCGGTGTATAGGGTTGCAGGTGTAATGAATGTAATTGGCGGTTGGTTTTTAACAGCTATTGTTGCCTTCTTTGCTGCAGCAATTGTTGCTTACTTAATTAGTTGGGACATGGTTATGATTCCTATTTTATTAGCAGTAGTTGCCCTTTTAATGTTAAGAAATACTTTAACTCTAAGAAAAGAATCTAAAGAAGTTAAAAAACAACAATATTTAGAAAGAGCAGAATTAATTACCATTAATGGAGTAATTGAAGAAAGTGCAGATCATATTGCAGAAGTAATTAGTCGTGTAAATAAATTATATACAAATGTTGTAGATGATTTAGCGAGACATGATTTAAATAAATTACGCAAAACTGATAAACACGTAGAAAAATTAAATATAGAAATAGACAATTTAAAAGACGGTGTTTTCTATTTTATTAAATCTTTAGATGATACTTCTGTGCAAGCTAGTAGATTTTACATAATGGTTTTAGGATATTTGCAAGATGTAGCACAATCTATTAGTTATATTTCTAGAGCTAGTTTTAAACACGTAAATAACAATCATAAAAATCTTAAAAAAGGACAAATTAAAGATTTAAAACAAATAGATATTCAATTAGCTGCACTTTTAACGAAGGAAGCTGCTATTTTTGGACAAAGAAACTTAGGTGATATTAGTAGTCTTCTTAAAGAGAAAAACGAACTTCTTCTTAGTGTTTCTGCATCTATTGAGAATCAAGTGGCAAGAATTAGAACTGATGAAACGAGTCCTAAAAACACTACTTTATATTTTAGCATCCTATTAGAAACAAAAGATTTAATAACTGCTTTAATACAATTATTACAAACATATGAGGAGTTTTATTTAAGCTCTCAACAAATCAAAAAGTAAAGACAACTTTTTAATATAAATCAAAAAAACCATGAATTTTATTCATGGTTTTTTTGTTAGAACCAAAACCCTAAATTAAACAATAAGAAATTTTGATGTGCCTCTGGAGACCAACTATATTTAATTTCTAATGGCCCAACAATACTATTATAAGTATATCCTATAGCATACCCAGATTTAACATCTTTAAACAAATCTATATCCCTAAAAACATTATCTCCTAATCTGGCATAATTAGCAATAAAAATTGCATAATGCGTATCTGTTAAAGCGTATCTAAAATTAAATTCCGACTTGGTAAAGGTTTTATCGGTAAGTTCTGCAAAATCATATCCGTAAAAAGAAGTAAACGTATTTATGTAATTTTGATTATAGCCGCCTAAATAAAAATTAAAAACCTGCGACTGCGTATTTTCTAAAGTAAAACCCGCTTCATTCGTCATCTGAAAAGTAAACTTATCCCAAAATGTTTTTGCAAACCCTATTGTACCTTTTGCTTGTCCAAAACTTTTAAAATCTTCATTATAATCTGTAGATCTCATGTACCATTTAAAATTTAAATCGGCAAAATAACCTACTGTTGGAAAATGTTTTTTATCATAAGTATCTAATTTCAAATACCCAAAAGTGTTAAAATAATGGCTTTTATCAATTATAGTTACTTCATCATTTGTGGTTATTGTTGCTGTTGTAGCCTTTATGTATTTGTGTTCTGTACCCAATCCTAAAGCAAATTTTCTATCAAACGTAGTTTGCACAAAAAACTGATTGGTGTTATCTATATATTTTAAATTGATATTATTAACATTTGGAAACGATGAAACCAAAGGATTAACCTTTGTACTTGATGTAAAATGATTATATCGAGATCTAAAACCATAACTTATATAAAACCCATTGTCTACAAAATAATTTAAATTATACCTTAAATTATCCCCTAAAATCATGTCAACAGAAAACTTATCATTATTAACTAATAAATGTTTTTGACTGTAATTTGCCAATACGCTAGATTTATACAAAAAATCGTAATGAACACCTAGCTTTAAAGCAGCGTTTTCAATTGTTTCATTCAAATAAAAACTTAATAAATAAGTATTATTAACCTTTTTTATTAAATTATATTCTATTCGTTCATAATTTTTAGTAGCAGATAGTAAGTAAATTTTTTTCGTAATTTCTCTTCTCGTTACACTATCTCCTTCTTTTAATTTTAATTTTCCCAGAATAAAAGCTCTAGTATAATTTTCTGCACCATCAATAGCAATACTAGATATTAAAAACTTATCGTTGTTTAATACCAAAGGAACTCTTTTTCTTTTTACTTTTTGTTTTGCTGCTAGTTCTTTAAAAACACTTGTAAACTTAGCCGCTTCATCAATACCAATTTTTAAGATTTCATCCTTTTTATCAAAATCTACAACACTAAATTCTGAAATATCTGGATGTATATACACATCAATGTTTTCTTTTTCCTTTTTTGTTTTATTATACATTTGATAACTCATTATCTGACTCATAATAGAAACAGCAGAGTTTAATTTTTCTTTCTTATATAATTTACCTTCTACATCCGAACCAATAACAATATCTATTCCTTTAGATTTCATGATGCTTATCGGAAAATTATTAGCAATTCCGCCATCAACCAATAATTTACCACCAATAGCAACAGGATTTAACAATGTTGGAAACGAACCACTTGCTCTTAAAGCCAAAGGCAAAGAACCTTTTTCTAACAATACTTGCCCGCCAGTTTCTACATCCGTCGCAACACAAAAAAACGGAACAGATAATGTTTTAAAATCTTGATTTCCATCCAAAGAATCAAATAGTTCTATTAATAAGTTTAATACATTTTGTCCTTTAGAAATTGCTTTTGGCAAACCGATAACCCCTTTTCTTACAGGTAAAGTTATCATGGTGTTTTCGCCATATTCTTTTTCAAAAAAAGTTTCGGAACTTCTTGGTAGTTGATCTATAACGAGTGATAAAAAATCGGTTTCTTTTACAATCGTTTCTATTTGATCTGCAGAATAACCGGCAGCATATAAACCACCAACGATTGCGCCCATACTTGTACCGCCAATATAATCTAGTTGAATTCCTGCTTTGTCAATTTCTTTTAAAACGCCAATATGAGCAAAACCTTTTGCACCACCACCGCTTAAAACCAAACCGATTTTTGGTTGCTTTACTTGACTAAATAAAGCTACTGAAATCAACAGAAAAAAGGTAACTAATTGTTTTTTCATTCTTTTTTGGGATGATAAAATTCGTGTACTTTTATGGCTCTTGCATTTCCTATTTCGGTAATTAAATCTTCTAATGAAGCTTCTTTTACTCGCTTTGCCGATTTAAATTTACGCAATAAAGTTGTAATAGTCTGTGCACCAACATCAGGAATTTGTTCTAACTCAGATTGGATAGCACTTTTGCTACGTTTATTTCTATGAAAAGTGATCCCAAATCTGTGGGCTTCGTTTCGTAAATACTGCGTAATTTTTAAAGTCTCAGACTTTTTGTCTAAATATAAAGGAATTGGATCCTCTGGATAATAAATTTCTTCTAAACGTTTTGCAATTCCGATAATAGCGATTTTTCCGCGCAAACCTAAAAGATCTAAACTTTTTAAAGCTGACGATAATTGTCCTTTTCCACCATCAATAATAATTAATTGCGGTAATGGCTCTTCTTCTTCCAGCAATCGTTTGTATCTCCTATAAACTACCTCTTCCATCGATGCAAAGTCATCTGGACCAACCACTGTTTTAATATTATAATGTCTGTAGTCTTTTTTGCTTGGTTTACCGTCTTTAAAAACCACACACGCTGCCACCGGATTTGTTCCTTGAATGTTTGAATTATCAAAACACTCAATATGTCTTGGCTCAACAGAAAGTCGCAAATCTTTTTTCATTTGCGCCATAATTCTCTTTACATGTCTGTCTGGATCTACAATTTTAATTTGTTTAAATTGCTCTTGCCTATAATATTTTGCATTTCTTTCTGATAATTCAACAATCCTTTTTTTATCTCCCAAAATTGGGATCGTTACTTTTAAATCTTCACCCAAATCAACTTTAAAAGGGACATAAATTTCTGGTGATTGCGAGTTAAAACGTTGTCTAATTTCAACGATAAAAAGCTCTAATAACTCTTTGTCTGTTTCGTCTAATTTTTTCTTGATTTCTGTGGTGTGAGATTGAATAATCGATCCGTTAGAAATTTTTAAAAAATTTGCATATCCGTGAGTTTCATCAGAAATAATAGAAAAAACATCTACATTATTGATTGATGGATTTACAATCGTAGATTTGGATTGATAATTGCCTAATAGATCAAGTTTTTCTTTAATTTTTTGCGCCTCTTCAAACTCCATCTTCTCTGCAAAATCGAACATCATTTCTTGAAATTTCTCTAAACTTTCTTTGAAATTTCCTTTAATAATGTTTTTAATTTCTTTGATAGATTCATTGTACTTCGCTTCTGTTTCTAAGCCTTCGCAAGCGCCTTTACAGTTTTTTAAATGATACTCTAAACAAACTTTATATTTGCCTTCGTTAATGTTTCTTTGACTTAAATCGAACGTACAAGTCCGCAACGGATACAATTCTTTTATCAAATCTAACAAAACCCGAACTGTTTTCATAGACGTGTAAGGGCCAAAATATTCCGATCCATCTTTTATAACCCGTCGTGTCATAAAAAGTCTTGGAAAACGCTCGTTTTTAATACAAAGCCACGGATAACTTTTATCGTCTTTTAATAAAATATTATACTTTGGTTTGTACTTTTTAATTAAGTTATTTTCTAATAAAAGCGCGTCTGTTTCTGTGTTTACAACAATGTGTTTTATGTTAACAATTTTTTTAACAAGAACACGCGTTTTACCATTTTCATGGTTTTTATTGAAATAAGAAGCAACTCTTTTTTTTAAATTTTTGGCTTTACCAATGTAAATAATTACATCTTCTTTATCAAAATATTGATAAACACCAGGTTGGTTTGGTAAAGTTTGTATTTGAAGTTCTAAGGATGCAGACATGCTCAAAAATACTATTTTTACACCTATAAATCGGCCTAATTAGTCATCTATATTTTCTAAAAAACCAGAGTTTGTGTTGTCTACAACTTGCCAACCATAAATGGCCGATAATTGATAAATTTTAGAGATTTCTTCAAAAAAACGTGTTTTAGCAGCTGATTTTAAATTGGTTAATTTTACAGTTTGCTTAATTTTTTGAATACTTTTTTGATTTATTTTATTTAAATCTTCTTTGGTAAACGTATTAAACTGACTTTGTTGTAGATCGAAATATTTAACATCTGGCGAAATCGTAATTTCTTCATCAGGTATTTTATTGATGTAAATTTTCTTACCCAAAGAATCTATTTCAATTTCTAACTTCGTTAAATCGTAGCCAACCTCTACAGTTGCATTTACAGTAACAATGGCTTTTTTATCAAAAGAAATATAATCATAAAAATATTTTTCTGAATCAGAATAATTATAAATTTCAGAGAAATTCCCTTTAGAAACCACTAGCTTACTCATATTGCTAATAGAGTTTAAAACTACTTGAATTTCTTCCTTTTTATGACTTTCTTCTTTTTTATCTTACCAAAATTTGGCAACAAAAAAGCCTATAAAAAAAACGAAAACATACTTTATAAAACGCATTTTAAAGAAGATTTAAGAGTTGTAAATAAGTAAGCAAGTTACTCAAATTCAAAGACTTTTATTAAAAATTTTAAAGAGGAATTGAGCCGAAAAAAATATTTTTTTACTCTTTACTTGTATCAGAAAACTCAACACTTTTTTTGTCTTCTTTAGGAAAAGCTTGTTTGCTAAAAATAAAAAGTAAGGCAACACCAATGGTTATGTAAGCATCTGCCGGATTAAAAATATATTGAAAGAACGAAAAAACATCTCCGCCAATAAAAGGAATCCAACTTGGCAAATCGCCACTCCATATTGGAAAATAAAACATATCTACAACCTTACCATGAAAAAGAGTTCCGTAAGGTACATCCGCAAAAAGTGTTGCCACTTTGTTGGTAGAATCGTCAAAAATTGCTCCGTAAAAAACAGAATCAATAATGTTACCCACTGCACCAGAAAAAATTAATGAAATTGCTATAATTACTGCGTTATGAACTTTGGTTTTTATAGTACCAACCAACCAATACATAATTGCTGTTACTGCAACCAATCTAAAAACGGTTAAGAAAAGCTTACCTGCTTTTCCGCCAAATTCAAAGCCCATTGCCATTCCGTTATTTTCTACAAAATGGATTCTAAACCAATCAAAAACCAGTACTTCTTCGCCTAAAAAAAAGTTTGTTTTTATATAGATTTTTATAACTTGATCTAAAATAATAGTAAATAATATAGTAAGAATTGCGAGGTTCCTTTTGGACATTTTTATTGAATTTGTGCGCACAAAAATAAGAATATTATTGCGTTTATTGAGTACTTAAGAAAATATTAGCTTTTAGACTAGAAACTGTAAAATTAAACTGATTTTTTTCTGATTTTTTTTGATATGTTTTTTCATACAAAATGTCGTCAATCATTATTTTTCCTGTCTTGGAGCTTACATCAATATTTACGTTTTTAAGCGCTGCATAAATGCTGCCTACATACATTTTTATGATCGTGTTTTCTTTAACTTCATTGAGTTTTACAATACCTTCCTCAATATAAATTGCTGTTTTTCCTTGATAATTTTTAGACTCAATATTAATATTTTCTCCAAAAATTGTTACTATTTTTCCTTTTGGGATTTTTATAATAGCGGATGCTCTTTGCAGTCTTTCTGTAATAAATTTTCTAAAAATAGTTTCTTCGGATTTGAGTGCTTCAATTATAAATTCTATTTGAATAACATCCTTTTCTGTATTAAAAAGTATATGTTTTTCATTCGGATTTTCCGCAAACAACGTAATTTCAATAAAATTAGAAGTTGAATTTTCAAGCACAAAATTATCTAAACCAATTGTTGATATTTCAATTTCTTGTAAATTAGTTTCAACCTTTTTAATCACTTTCTTTTGAGAAAAAATGAACGTTGAAAAGCATAAAAACGATACTAAATACATGTATTTCATTAAATTAAAACAAATTTTAACGGTGTTACTAAATAATTATTTTTTTGCTTTTGGTTCCTTTTTCTGTTTTAATTTCTACAATATAAATTCCTTTTGCAATTTGTTCTGTTGAAATAGTTGTTTGGTTTGTATCAATTTGTTTTTAACTATCTTTTTACCAATTAGCGTATATAATTGTATCGTTTTTTTGCCTTCGGGTAAATTAGAAAAATAAATTTTCTGTTTGGCATTGTAAATTTTGATGTTCGAAAACTTAAAATCAATGATATCTAAAGTTTCATTTATGGTATGAAGGTAAAATCGATTAAGAAATGATTGCAAACAAAAAAATCCAACTTTTAATACTGTTTTTATTAAAAGTTGGATATCTATTTAAATTGTTTAATAATTTATTGAGCTCTCTTTGCTTCTATACTTAAAGTAGCATGAGGCACTAATTTTAAACGCTCTTTTTGAATTAATTTACCCGTTACTCTACAAACACCATAGGTTCTGTTTTCTATACGTAATAAGGCATTTTTTAAGTCTCTAATAAACTTTTCTTGTCTAATTGCAAGCTGAACGTTAGCTTCTTTAGCCATTGTTTCTGATCCCTCATCAAAAGATTTAAAAGAGTGAGAAGTATCTTCTGTACCATTATCTGCATCATTTTTATAAGCACCTTCTAACAACTCTAAATCTTCTTGAGCTCTTGCAATTTTTTTATTGATGATTTCTTTAAATTCTTCTAAGTCTTCTTCCGAATATTTTACTTTAACATCTGACATCTTTCTAAGCTTTTTCAATTAATATTTTACTTTCTATGGTATCAAATTCTATTTCTATACCTTCTTTTAATTCATCAACAAAAAATAGTTCTTTTGTTAACGTTTCACTCATTATATACTCTTTATTGTCTGTGATTGCTTGTTGTAAGTTTTCACTGTTTAAGATCGTTAATTTAATTCTATCAGTTACCTCTAAACCTGTGTCTTTACGGGCATTCTGAATTCTGTTTACCAACTCTCTAGCAATACCTTCTTTGCGCAATTCTTCTGTAATGGTAACATCTAAAGCTACCGTTAACGCTCCTTCATTTGCAACTAGCCAGCCTTCTATATCTTTAGATGATATTTCTACATCTGATGCGTCCAAAATAATAATTTTTCCATTAATTTCTATAGAAATGTTTTTATCTTTTTCTATTTTGTTAATATCTTCTTGCGTAAATTCTTGTACCTGACTAGCAATCAAACGCATATCTTTTCCAAACTTTGGCCCTAATGTTTTAAAATTAGGTTTTATTTGTTTGATTAAAATATCTGAGGCATCATCTAAAATTTCAATTTCTTTAATGTTTACTTCGTGTTTTATTAAATTAGAAACAGCTAAAATTTCTTCTTTCTGCTGTTGGCTATCAACAGGAATCATAATTTTTTGCAATGGTTGACGCACTTTTATCTTTTCTTTAGCTCTTAATGATAAAACTAAAGAGGATATTGTTTGTGCATTTTCCATTTTACGTTCTAGGCTTTTATCAATAAAACGTTCTTCATATTTTGGAAACTCTGCCAAATGTACACTTTCAAATTGCTCCGTTTGTGTTGTACTTGTTAAGTCTTTGTAAAGTTTATCCATGAAAAACGGTGCAATTGGTGCACTTAATTTTGCAATGGTAATCATACAAGCGTACAATGTTTGGTATGCAGAAATTTTATCTGTTTCGTAGGTTCCTTTCCAAAAACGTCTTCTGCTTAAACGCACGTACCAGTTACTAAGATAATCTTGAGTAAAATCTGAGATGGCTCTTGCCGCTCTTGTTGGTTCATATTCTGCATAGAATTTATCTACTTTATTGATTAAAGTGTGTAATTCTGATAAAATCCAACGATCTATTTCTGGTCTTTCAGTTAAAGCAATATCTGCTTCTTTATATGAAAAATTATCAAGGTTAGCATATAAAGTAAAGAACGAATAGGTATTGTATAAAGTTCCGAAAAACTTACGTTTTACTTCTTCTATTCCGTCTAAATCAAATTTTAAATTATCCCACGGATTTGCATTAGAAATCATGTACCAGCGTGTTGCATCTGCTCCGTAAGTTGACAATGTTGTAAACGGATCTGTTGCATTTCCTAAACGTTTAGACATTTTATGTCCGTTTTTATCTAAAACCAATCCGTTAGAAACAACGTTTTTATAGGCAACTGAATCAAAAACCATGGTAGAAATTGCGTGTAAGGTATAAAACCAACCTCTTGTTTGATCTACACCTTCTGCAATAAAATCTGCTGGAAAAGACTCATTTTTATCAATTTTTTGTTTGTTTTCAAACGGATAATGCCATTGTGCATAAGGCATAGAACCAGAATCGAACCAAACATCAATTAAATCGCTTTCACGAAACATTTTTTGTCCGGTTGTTGAAACCAACACAATTTCATCAACAATATTTTTATGTAAATCTAATTTTGCATAGTTTTCATCCGAATTGTTTCCAACCTCAAAATCTGCATATATATCCAACGGCATAAATCCAGTTGCTATTGATTTTTGCATCTCTTGTTTCAATTCTTCAACAGAACCAATACAAATTTCTTCTTTACCGTCTTCTGTTCTCCAGATTGGTAGCGGAATTCCCCAATAACGAGAACGAGATAAATTCCAGTCGTTTGCATTTGCTAACCAATTTCCAAAACGCCCAGTTCCTGTAGATTCTGGTTTCCAGTTTATCGTTTTGTTTAAATCATGCATTCTATCTTTTACATCCGTAATTTTAATAAACCAAGAATCTAACGGATAATATAAAATAGGTTTATCTGTACGCCAGCAATTTGGATAACTGTGTTTATATTTCTCTACTTTAAAAGCCTTGTTTTCGTTTTTAAGTTTTAAACCTAATCTTTCATCAACAGATAAATATTTATCTTGATTTTTTAAAACGTCTTTTAAATTTTCTTGCTGATTTTTTAATTCAACTTCAAAATCTTCATCATTTAAGTATTCTGATTTTACATATTCACCTGCAAAACCGTAAACAGCATCTTTAATTTCTTTTCTAAACTTACCTTGTAAATCTACTAAAGGAACTAAATTATCATTTTCATCCTTAACCAATAACGGCGGAATTTCTGGTGTTGCTTGTTTGGCAACCAAAGCATCATCTGCTCCAAAAGTTGGCGCTGTATGTACAATTCCTGTTCCGTCTTCTGTTGTAACAAAATCTCCAGAAATTACTCTAAAAGCGTTTTCTGAATTTTCGAAATCTAGGTTGTAATCTAATAACTGTTCGTATTTAATATTTACTAAATCTTTACCAATAAATTGTTTTACAACGAAAAATGGAATCTTTTTATCGCCTGCTTTGTATGCTTTTAATGCTTCTGATGTTTCAACTTGAAATACATTTTTTCCTGCAAATTGTTTGCTAATTAAATTTTTAGCCAACACCACTTTTACCGGTTCAAATGTATATTGATTAAAAGTTTCTACTAAAACATATTCTATTTTAGGACCAACCGTTAAGGCTGTGTTACTTGGCAAGGTCCACGGAGTTGTGGTCCAAGCAATAAAATGAATATCACCTTCATTTTTTAAGAAATCTGGTAACGTTTCATTGATCGCTTTAAATTGCGCCACAACTGTTGTATCGGTTACATCTTGATAAGTTCCTGGTTGATTTAACTCGTGAGAACTTAAACCTGTACCCGCTTTTGGCGAATATGGCTGAATTGTATAGCCTTTATAAATTAATTCTTTGTTGTAAATCTGTTTTAACAACCACCAAACAGATTCCATATATTTTGGTTCATAAGTAATATATGGATCTTCCATATCTACCCAATAGCCCATTTTATTGGTTAAATCGTGCCAAATATCTGTGTAACGCATTACCGCTTTTCTACAAGCAGCGTTATAATCTTCTACAGAAATTGTTTTTCCAATATCTTCTTTGGTAATTCCTAGTTCTTTTTCTACACCTAATTCTATTGGCAAACCATGTGTATCCCAACCAGCTTTTCGCTTAACTTGGTAGCCTTTCATGGTTTTATAACGAGGAAAAATATCTTTAATAGCGCGTGCTAACACATGGTGAACTCCCGGAAGCCCGTTTGCAGAAGGAGGTCCTTCAAAAAAAACATAAGGCTCTGCGCCTTCTCTTGTAGTTACACTTTTTTCAAATATGTTATGCTCTTGCCAATAGTTTAGAATTTCTTCTGCCACTTTTGGTAAGTCAAGACCTTTATACTCAGGAAATTTCGCGCTCATTTTCTATCTTTTCTAATAAGTTTGCGAAATTAAGGATTTTCTTGGAAATTTAGTTGTTCAAAGTTTAAAATTAAACATTTAAAGTTCACATCCTAAACTTTGATTCTAGAATGCAGCATCTAGAATTAAAGCCCTCTTTCTGATTTTATTTTTTCGTAGGCAGATTGTATGCTTTGAAATTTTTCATGCGCTCCGTTTATATGCTCTGGCCCTAAATCTTGTAATTTATCTGGATGGTATTTTTTAGCCATTATTCGGTATGCTTTTTTAACCTCATCATTGGTAGCATCTTTTGTAATTTCTAAAATTTTATAAGCCGCATCAGATTCATCATAAAACATGGCTTTAATAGAATCGAAATCATTTTGATTGATATATAAATAGCCTGCAATTTTTTTAATTTCTTCTATTTCTGATGGAATTACAAATCCATCCGCTTTAGCGATACCAAACAAAAAATGTAACAATTGCAAACGAGAAGCATGAGACATGTGTTCTCTAATTTGAATACAAACCTGACGAGAAGAAACCTCTTTTTTAATAATTCCTTTAAACAATTTAAAAGCATTATTGGCTCTTTCTTTGCCATACATTCCTACAAACTGAGCTCTCACAAAGTCTAATTCTCTTTGATCAACTTTTCCATCAGATTTTATGACGATGGATGCTAACACCAAAAGACTCATTTCAAAATCTCCAGAATTTGTATTTACAGTTCCGCTAGCACTTCGAACTCTTTCTTGATATTCTTGCTGTTCTCCTTTTACATCATCTTCAGAAAACCCATCAACAAAGCTACCTACTGCAAAACCAATTGCAGCACCAATTGGCCCGCCTAATGTAAACCCTAATCCTGCACCTAACCATTTTGTAAAACTACCCATAAAAATTATAAAAAATAAAGGTCAAATATAACAAAACATCACTGTTTTAAGTTAAAATATCAATTTTATTGATGTACACATAACATAAACAATTAATCTTGGTCTTGAATTTTGCTTTTTTTATATTTATATTTGTAGCCTAAAATTATAATTATGTATCCAGAAGAATTAGTAAAACCAATGCGCGATGAATTAATTAACGCTGGTTTTAAAGCATTATATACAAGTGAAGACGTAGAGCAAGCAATAGCAAAAAAAGGAACTACTTTAGTGATGGTAAATTCTGTTTGCGGTTGTGCAGCTGGTACTGCAAGACCAGGAGCAATTGCTTCTTTAGGTGCAGATAAAAAGCCAACAAACTTAACAACAGTTTTTGCTGGTGTAGAAAAAGAATCTACGCAAAAAGCAAGAGAATTTATGATTCCTTTTCCTCCATCATCACCTGCAATTGCATTGTTTAAAGATGGTAGTTTAGTACATATGTTAGAGCGTCATCATATAGAAGGTAGATCTGCACAAATGATTGCACAAAATTTAGCACAAGCTTACGAAGAGTTTTGTTAAAAATAATATCTACTTTTTTAAAGAAAGAACTTTAAATCCATTCTATTTTGAATGGATTTTTTATTTTTATTAAAAATTAAAATTATGGCTTCCATATTACCTCCGTACACAAAAGAAGAGTTAGAAAAGAAAATTAAAAAACAAAATTTAATGATTCTTCTACAAATAGTTGTGCTCTTTTTTATGATTATTTTTGCCGTTTTTTCTACCGTAGAAAACGGAATTTCTTTTCATACATTTTTACCATTATTTTTTACACCCATGTTATTTGTGATGTTTTTTGAAGTAAAAAGTCTTAAAAAACAATTAGCCTCAAGAAAATAAGATGCATCAAGAAAAAATACTACAAAACACCATCAAATTTGTAAAAAAGGAATTACTAAATGCCGAAGGTGGCCATGATTGGTTTCATATAGAACGTGTTTATAAAAATGCCATTTTAATTTCTAAGGATGAAAAAGTGGATGCTTTTGTTGTTTCTTTAGGTGCTTTATTACACGATATTGCCGATCCAAAATTTTATAATGGTGATGAAACTATTGGCCCGAAAATAGCCGCAGAATTTCTTGAAAGTCAAAAAGTTGATACCAAAATAATTACGCATGTAATTGATATTATAAAACATATTTCTTTTAAAAATTCTTTAGATTCTACTGGTAAAAAATTTACATCCAAAGAATTAGAAGTTGTACAAGATGCAGATAGATTAGATGCAATTGGTGCTATTGGTATTGCGCGTTGTTTTAATTATGGCGGATTTAAAAATAGAGCACTTTACAATCCAGCAATTTTACCGAATTTAAACATGACAAAAGAGGAATATAAAAATTCTGATGCGCCAACTATCAACCATTTTTATGAAAAACTATTGCTTTTAAAGGACACAATGAATACAGAAACTGGAAAAAAAATTGCATTAGAAAGACATCAATTTATGGAAGCTTTTCTAACGCAATTTTATAATGAGTGGAATGGTAATCAATAATTTTTTATTCTGATTTGGCTTTCATCAGAAAAAACTAAAAAATAGATTTTATAAAGAATGTTTAACTTTCTTCTGCAACTTCTAAGGCTGTTATTTTAGCTTCTAAAACTGCTAATTCTTCTCCTTTTTCTATGATTTGCTCTACGGTAAGATTATTACTAGCATTTATAAAATTTAAAATTTCTGTACTTTTAAAAGTATAGTAATCTAATGCTTTCTTAATTTTATCACCCATGGTTTTTTATTGAATTAAATTTTTCATTTCGCTTCTATATTTAGAAGCACTTTTTCCTGTAAAGTTTTTAAATAACTTATTAAAGTGAGAAAAATTATTAAAGCCACATTCAAAACTAACATCTGCAATACTAGAATTACTTTCTGCTAATAATTTAGTTGCGTGCACCACTCTGTATTCATTTACTAATTTTGTAAATGTTTTCCCTGTAGATTTTTTAAAATATCTACAAAAAGCAGGTACCGTCATACTCACTAATTCAGAAATTTCATCTAAACTAATATGTTCGCTAAAATGATTATTGATGTGATTGTAAATAACCTCAATTTTATTACTGTCTTGCGGTATGGTTTCAAAAGCAAAACCATTGGCATTTAACAAGGTATAATCGTCTGTAGTTGCCAAATCATTTAATATTTCTAAAAAAGAAGCAATTCTTTCTACACCGTCTTGCTCTACTAAAGCTTCAATTTTTGCGCCAATTCTTTGTTTAATTTCTATATTAAAACGGATGCCTTTTTTTGCACGTTCAAAAAGTGCATCAACAGCAATCATTTCTGGAATTTTAAAAAATTCACTTCCTAAAAAATCTGGCTTAAATTGTATTAAAGTTTCTGAACCATTTGTAGTTAAACGATCTATATAACCAACATGTGGCAAGTTAGAGCCTATTAATACTAATTGACTATTATTAAAGTAGCTTATGTGATTACCGATATGTCTTTTACCTTTTCCTTTATTTACATACACTAATTCTATTTCTGGATGAAAATGCCAAAAAGGGGTATTCGTTTTTAAAAACTCTTCATGTTTCTTAACTAATAGAGAACTACCAAAATTTGGTGTTATCTTTTCCAGAGTTGGTTTTATTTGTATCATATATTTTGCAAAAATACGAAAGATCAAAATGATTACCTATATAAAATTACCTTTATTATACGTTAAATTAACCTTAACATAAATTAACAACACCTTTACAGTTAAAATAGAATACAAATATACCAATTTTGTTGTTTTGTACATCTTAAAACCGCTATAGATTTGCAGTATAAATTAGCAAAAATTTATTTTATGAAAACGATTAAACAAAATGTATTAGTAGTAGCTTTAATGTTGGTAACATTATGTAACTACGCAAACAACGAAAAGGATTTTAACAATATCGTAAATGCTAAAAATGTAAAAGTAGTATTTGAAGATGTTAAAAAAGGACAGCAATTAACTGTTAATGATGAAAATGGAGTTGAATTACATTCTGAATTATTAACGAAAGAAGGCGAATTAACTAAGGTTTTTGATTTATCATCTTTAAATGATGGTTTATACACTATAGAATTAAATAAAGAATTTTTAGTTGTTATAAAATATCTAGAAGTTAAAGATAACAAAGTAATTTTTATAGACAATTCTGAACAAGTAATTTTTAAACCACTTATTAAAAATGAAGGTGATTTGGTATTGATTTCAAAATTAGATTTTAATGAAAATCCATTAAAAGTTACCTTATTTTTTGAAGGTGATATGATCTTATCAGAAACTATAAAAAGCGAGTTAATTATTAACAGAGTATACAAATTAAACAAAGAATTAAAAGGGAACTATACAGTTGTTGTAAATAGCAACGGTAAAAGTTATAGTAGTTTTTTTAAAATATAATTAATTCAAATTGAATATTGATTGAGGTTAAATTGGTTATTTAACGAAAAGCGAGCTTTTATGAGCTCGTTTTTTTTTGTGCTAATTTTTCGATACGTGCTTTCTCTAAAATCGTTTTGGCTTTTAATGATCAGAAAGGAATAACTGGTTATCGAAATTTATAAATGTACATGCTGATAAGATAAGAACTAAACCTTTTTTTCTTTACTTATTACTTTTCTAATGATAAAAAATTCGATTAAAAAAAGGCCAACAAAAAACTTAATGAATAATTACAACAGATACTCCTCTTAAAATTTAACAACCCTAAACTGAATCCCTAGTAATTAGACAACTAAGAAATTATAAATGATTCCTGCTATTTTTCTTCACAAACTAATTATACGAATTGTTATAAAATTAACTCTATTATATACTATTTTAACCCTTAATAAAAACGATATCAAAATTAAAGTTAAAATAGATTATAAATTTGCCAATTTTGTTGTTTTGTAAACTAATGTTCTACCATAAATTTGCAGTATAAATTAGTAAAGATTTATAATATGAAAACAATTAAAAGAAGAGTATTAGTAGTAGTATTTATGTTGGTAACATTATTTAACTACGCAAACAATGAAAAGGATTTTAACAATACAATGAATGCTAACAAAGTAAAAGTAGTATTCGAAAACGTTAAAAAAGGACATCGATTAACTTTTAATGACCAAAATGGAATTCAACTTCATTCTGAAACGATATCTAAAGAAGGAGAATTAACCAAATATTTTGATTTGTCATCTTTAAATGATGGTTTATACACTATAAAATTAAATAAAGAATTTGTAATAGTTAGTAAACATCTAGAAGTTAAAAATGGTAAAGTAACTTTTACTGAAAATTCTGATAAATTAATTTTCAAACCAGTTATTAGAAATGAAGATAACTTGTTAATAATTTCAAAATTAGATTTTGATAAAAAACCTTTAGCTGTAACTTTATTGTATGATGGTGAAATCATTTTTTCAGAAACTATTAAAAACGAATTAATTACAAACAGAGTTTACAAGTTAGATAAAAATTTACCAGGTGAATACACCGTTATTGTATATTGTAATAACAGTAATTATAGTAACAAATTTAAAATATAAAAAATTAGTTTTAGTTGATTATTAAGTTAAATTAAATGTTTAACGAGGAAACGAGTCTTAATTGGCTCGTTTTTTTTTTTTACCAATTTAAACCTTATTTGCGTTACTTCATTAAGACCAAGCTTATATTAACTTCTATAAAAAGGCAGATTTTAAAATAACAGATTTCAAATTATTCTACCCTCATCATTTTAAGAAAGAATGTATTTTACTAAAAAAATAAAGATGCAATCTAGTAGTATTCATTAAACAAAAAAAAAGCTCCTAAAATTGCTTTTGACAAAACACCTACCTACATCAAATACTTTTAAATTTAACCTTTTTATATTCTATTTTAACCTAACAATTAATTAACATTTAATTTACAGGTAATTTTGAATATAAATATGCCAATTCTGTTGTTTTGTAAACTAATGTTCTACCATAAATTTGCAGTATAAATTATTTAAAATTTATATTATGAAAACAATTAAAAATAGAGTATTAGTAGTAGTTTTTATGTTGGTAACATTATGTAACTACGCAAACAATGTAAAGGATTTTAACGAAATTGTAAATGCTAAAAAAGTAAAAGTAGTATTTGATAACGTTAAAAAAGGACAGCAATTAACAGTTAAAGATAACAACGGAACTGAGCTTCATTCTGAGTCTGTTAAAAGTGAAGGAGAATTAATAAAATTTTTCGATTTATCTTCTTTAAACGATGGAATTTACACAATAGAATTAAATAAGTATTTTACAGTAGCTGTAAAAATTCTAGAAGTAAAAAATAAAAATGTAGTTATTGTTGAAGATTCAGAAAAAGTAATTTTTAAACCAATCATTAAAAACAAAGAAGACTTGGTTTTAATTTCAAAAATAGACTTTGATAAAAAACCTTTAAAAGTAGCTATCTTTTTTAACGGATCTGTTATTTTTTCTGAAACTATTAAGGGCGAAATTATATTACAAAGAGCCTATAGACTAGATAAAAATATAAAAGGAGACTATAAAGTTGTAGTGTATTGTGAAGACGATAATTACACTAATGAGTTTACATTTTAAAATTATTTATATCTAAAAACGTAATAAACATCTTAATTTAACAAAGAAACGAGCCCTTATTGGCTCGTTTTTTTTGTATTATCTAAAATGGATAAAATTAGGCTCCTGGAAAATTAGGCTTTCTTTTTTCTAAAAACGCCTTAGTACCTTCCATAAAATCTTCGGTACCAAAACAATCTCCAAACTCTTCAATTTCTACATCATACCCATTTACACCATCCTCAAAATTTGCATTAACGGCTCTAATAGCAGCAGAAATTGCTACAGAAGAATTTCGCATTATTTTACCAGCAATTTTTTCTGCTAAAGGTAATAACTCTTCTTGCGTAGTTACATAATTTACCAAACCACACTTTAAAGCTTCATCAGCAGGAATCATTGTTGCGGTCATAATCATTTCCATAGCTTTACCTTTACCTACCAATTGTGGCAAGCGTTGTGTACCACCATAACCAGGAATTACACCTAAAGAAACTTCTGGTAAACCCATTTTTGCATTGTCCGAAGCAATTCTAAAATGACAAGCCATTGCCAATTCTAAACCGCCACCTAGAGCAAATCCGTTAATTGCTGCAATAACCGGTTTAGATAAATTCTCTACGATGTTAAACAATATTTCTTGTCCGTTTCTTGCTAGAGTTCCGCCTTCATCAACAGAAAAATGAGCAAATTCAGAAATATCTGCTCCTGCAACAAAAGCTTTATCTCCACTACCTGTAAGCACAATTACTTTAACATCCTCATTGTCTTCTAGAGCTTCAAAAGCTTCACTTAATTCTTCTATAGTTACCTTATTTAAAGCGTTTAATTTATGAGGTCTGTTTATTGTTATTTGAGCAAGTTGGTTATTTATTGCCACTAAAATAGTATCAAATTTCATATTCTATTATTTAAGATAAAGGTTTAAATATTTATATTTTTGGTAAAATTACGGTAAAAACGGTTCCTATTCCTTCTTCAGATGTAAAAGAAATAGTACCATCATACGCTTCTATGATGTTTTTTATAATTCCTAAGCCTAAACCCATTCCGCTAGATTTTGTTGTAAACTTTGGATCAAATACATACCCTTTTAAATTATCTGGAATTCCTTTTCCGTTATCGCTCACAATAATTTTTACATTATTTTTTTCTGATAAAACAACCACATCAATACTAGGGTTTTCTTGATTTTCTGATGCTTGCAAAGCATTTTTAACCAAATTAGTTACAATTCTTATCAATTGAGTTTTATCTAAGTTGGCAAATAACTCTTCTTCTTTTGGCGAATAACGAATAAAATCTTCGTTAAAAATATCTAACGCCAATTTTACAACGCTAATAATCTCAATTTTTTCTCTTTTTTGAGTTGGCATTTTCGCAAAATCAGAAAAAGCAGAGGCAATAGAACTCATTACATCTATTTGTTGAATTAAAGTTTTACTATATTCTGCTAATTTTTCTCTAATGTTTTCATCCTCAGGATTAAACTTACGTTCAAAACTTTGCACAGACAAACGCATTGGTGTTAAAGGATTTTTAATTTCATGTGCCACTTGTTTTGCCATTTCTCGCCAAGCTTGTTCACGCTCGCTTTTCGCTAATCTTACGGCACTTTCTTCAAGTTGATCAATCATACTATTATAAGCATCAACTAAAACCTCAATTTCTGAACTTGCTGCATTTAATATAATTTTTTCATTACGCTGATTTAAACGTGTTTGTTGCATTTTATCAGAAATAGTTTGTATAGATCTTGTTATATAACTTGATAAAAAATAAGCCAACGCAATTGCAATGATAAACATTAATAAATACACCAAACCTAACCTGTAAATAAACTCTCTTAGTTCGTGTTCTATCTCAGAATTATCTTGCGTAAACTGCATTTCTAAAATACCGATTCTTTTAAATTTAGGGTCGTTAATATAAGAGTAAGATGTTTGATAGCCAACACCATCTTCTTCTCTACTCTTTAATATTTTATGACTAGAATTTTGAGTTAATTCATTTAATATTTTAAGATCTAATGGTTTTATTACAGATGTTTCAAAAGCATTGGTTTTAGAGGAAACTAAGAAATTACCTTTTAAATCAAAAATTGAAATGTTTAATTTATTGATGGATGAAATTTCATAAATACGCTCTTGAAATATTTTTGATAAATTTTCGGTATTTACTAAATAGCTAGTTTTATTTGTTAATTCTAACTCGATAGTTTCTTGTGTAGTAGCTTCTTTACGTTCAAAACGTTGAATATTATAATCTTTAGTTTGCTCATCATATTGATAAACAGTTACACCTAAAATTAATATAGATGCTAATAACACCAATAAAATCATAGATAAAAAGATGCGTATTCTAAGCGATATGTTTTTAAAAATTCTCAAGGAAATAGGTTTTTATTCGTTCTGTTTTCAATATTAAAGTGTCATCAAAATCAACTTTATTGTAAAAAAATCAACACATAGAAAACTAGATTTTTCTTTTTACAAACAGCAATAAGCGTTCCGAAAAATGAGACAAAACCTAATTTTTTACATCAAACAATAAAGTGTACAAGATAAACAAATAAAAAAAGCCATTACAAATAGTGTTATAACTTTTAAAATCTATAGGAAGCTAATTAATTTATTGACATTGAACTAATTATAATTAAGGATGACTTTAAATTAAAATCACTCATTTGCAAGCGGAATAAATTTGTTTCTAAACTTGATAATTAACGGAATTCCGCGTGCTAACATCCAGAATGTAAAAGAAATCCAAATGGCAACTAATTTAAAATCTAACCAATCAAAAAAGAAAAGTGTTGGTATAAAAACGAATCCTGTTGATAAAATTAACACATTTCTTAAATATTTCATTTCTCCCATTCCTTTAAACATTCCGTCAAAAATAAAGGTAATTGCACTTATGGGTTGTGTTAAGATTACTATCCAAAAAACATTATAAAACTGTTTTAAAACTAAGGCATCTTTCGTAAAAAACAAACCTATTGAATCATAAAATAAAAAACTAAAAGCTACAATACCAACCCCCATAAAAAAACCATATTTGGTAAGTTTTTTACTTAAATCAACTAACGTTTTATAGTCTTTTGCTCCCAACAATTTACCTGATAAAATATTGCCCGCACTAGAAAATCCATCAATCATAAAAGCGCCTAACAGCCAAAGATTTAAACCAATTGTGTATGCTGCAATATATTCTTTACCGTAATCTGTAGCAAATGCTGTTGCAAAATACAAGGCAGTATTAAGTGCAATAGTACGCACAAACAAGTTGCCAATCATATTTAATAAAGTTGGAATTTCTTTATGTAAAGGCAAACTAATTTTTAATGAAATATTAGTTTTTTTTATCAATAAAATAAACGCAATTATTGCCATCATCATTTGCGCAATTACACTTGCATATGCCGCTCCTTCTATATTCATTGCTGGTATAAAACCTTCAATTCCGTATACAAAAGCAACATCCAAAACAATGTTTAACAAGGCTCCAGCAATTGCAATAATCATTGGGTAGTAGGTGTTTTGCAAACCTCTAAAAATTCCAAAGACAGCAAATACAAAAAGAGAAAAAGGAAATCCGAAAATTCTAATTTTAAAATACAGAATGCAATACTCTAAAACGATACCAGATGCATTATAAAACTGAAAAATTTGTGAGGCAAAAGGATATGAAATTGCCAAAATCAATAAACTTGCTGCAACTATTATTGTTATTGCTTGTACTGGCAGCGTATGTATTTCATCCAATTTATTGGCACCAACATATTGCGAAATAATAGAAGAAATGGCACTTCTTATTTGTCCAAAAACCCAAACAAGCATAGAAATAAATGCACCAACAATGCCAACTGCAGCTAAACTCTCTGTAGCGTTTATATCTATATGGCCAATAATTGCAGTATCTGTAATTGATAATAAAGGCTCGGCTACACCTGCAATTAAAGCCGGAATTGCTAATTTGTGAATAGATGTAAAACTTATACTGGTTTTCAAAAAAAGAGTTTTTTACAAATGTACATATAGATTGAATATTTAAAAGAGTTTACTTCCCAAAAAATAAGTAACTTTGTACTCTTTAATTTTGTATTATGAAAAACATTTTAGTACCAATTGGATCTACAGATAGTGCGCAAAATAACCTGCAATATGCTATTGATTTTGCTTCAGAAATAAATGCAAATATTTTTGTTTTTAGAGCGTATAGTGCTCAAACAAAAGCTGGAGTAATGAAAAATATGAATACAATTATTGAACGCGAAACAAAATTGTATTTGCGTGCAATAGTAAATTCTGTGAATACAAAAAATGTAGAAGTTAAGTTAATTTCTGCACAAGGCTCTCTAGTTGACAGTGTAGAAACTATTAAAAGCGAGTTAGATATTGATTTAATAATTGTAGGAGCTAGAAGCAACTCAATTAGAGAAGAAGTTTTTTTAGGTAAAACTGCCGGAAAATTAGTAAAACAAACAGATATCCCTATTTTAACGGTTCCTGACGGATATAAATTTGCACCTATTAAATCTATTTTAATGGCTTTTAATTCTGGTGTTGTAAAAAGTAAAACAGCTTTAAAGCCATTACAATTTGTGGTAAAATCTTTTCACCCACAAGTTAATTTATTACAAGTTAAAACAGCAGATTATACGGATGAAGATTTAGTACTAAACCAAGATTTAGAAAAGCTAAAAACTTCATTGACTATTACAGAAAACGCAACTACTTTTCAAGGAGTTTTAGAACATTTTCAGCAATTTCAACCAGATATGTTGTGTGTTTTTAGACGTAAAAGAGGCTTTTTTGATAAGCTTTGGGAAAAAAGTACCGTTTTAAAAGAAGAATTCCATACTAGCATTCCACTATTAGTTTTAAAAGGAAAATAAGAAAAAAAAGGATCTCTAAACCTATAAGGATCTCATGAGATTTACATATTTGTAAATACACTTGTATAAGTGTACGTTATAAAAATATAAAAAAAGCCGTTTCAATTAGTATTGAGAGGGCTTCTTTATTATAGTAAATTTAAAATTAGCTCGCGCATTAATATTTTAAATCTGCTGGCTCTATAAAATCTATTTCAGGATTGTAAATTTCTTTAATATATTCTTTTAACTCTGTCATAAATTCTTCTAGTTTTTCTGGTGTAATTATATAATCTGGAGTTCTATAATTAGATGAAAAATTGATAGCTAAAAACCCTTGATTCAAATTTTTAAATGAAAAAATCCCTGCTTTTAAACTTTTAGAATTATCAAAATTTTTAGATTTTGAAAACAAATAGGCATACAGTAAAACTTGTATCGCTTTGTACTGTTCTTTGGCTCTTAATTGCTTAAAATCCAAAACTTTTAATTCAGAACTTTGTACCATCCCCGATTTGTAATCTATAATTCTAATTTCGCCATTTAGCTCGTCTACTCTATCTACATTTCCATGAATTTTTATAGGAAAATCAATTCCGTCAATTTCAATTTCTGCGGATAAATTTTCTTCTGTTGCAATTATTTTCAACTGATTATTTTTATCCTTTAACAACACCTTTTCTTGCCCTAAAAAATTAGAAACAAATCTGTTTGCAACTTCAAAAATTAAACGGTTTTTTCCTGTTGATAGATCGCCATTTTTAAAATGTATCTTAAAATGTTTTACAACCAAATCTTTAGCTATTTTTTCCATTTCTAAAATAGCATCCACAGTTAAAAAAAGACCAATAAATGGTTTGTACAATTCGTCTAAAGTTTCATGTACAACAGTACCCAAAGTATTAAATGCAACTGTTTCTTCAACATCATCAAATTCTTTAATTCTTAAAATTTTCTGTTTGTAAAAGCCAACAGGATTATATAAATAACTAGTTAATGACGAAGGTGAAAAACCTTGTTTTGCTAATTCTTTTAAACGATCAAAAACCAACTCCTTTTTAGAAATCACTTTTAGTTCGGTCTTTTGCACAACCACTTTAGGCGAAACAATTTTCTGAAAAATATCTGGTCTCATCATTTCTAATTGGGTCACAAATCTGCTTTTTTCTCCGCTTCCAAAAACATCATGTTCTGTGTTAAACAGAATAAAAACGTTTGTTGCTCTTTGAATTAATCGAAAGAAATGATATGAAAAAATAGCATCTTTTTCTCTGTAGGTTGGCAAGCCAAATTCTACTTTTACATCAAAAGGTATAAAAGAATTTTGTTGACTACTTGCTGGCAAAACACCTTCATTTGCAGAAGCTAAAATGATGTTTTCAAAATCTAAAACACGCGTTTCTAACATTCCCATTAATTGCAAACCTTTTAGAGGTTCTCCTTGAAACGACAAACTTTCTGAACCTATTAATTGTCTAAAAAAGAGTGCAAGTGTTTTTAAATCAGTAAAATATTCAAAGGTTCCTTGTAAAGTTTTTAATTGGGTAAAAACAGTATGAAAACGGAACAAATATTCTTTTTCTAAATCATTTATATCTTCTTTTAAAAGATTGATTACATTTAAAATTCGCTCTATAAAATTAGAAACTGATTCAAAATTTTTAAAGAGCTGTAAGATTACGTTTTTAACTTCTAAACGCTGATTCTCTAAAAATTTTTCAAGTAAAGTTTCAGTTATAAAAGTCTGATTTTCAGTTGCAATTTGTGATGTGAAATCATCAATATTCGTAAGAATACCATACATAGATTGGTGCTTAAAAAAGCGAATTACATCTTTGTAATAAAACTCGTTTACGCTGCTTTTTTGCAATTTATCTTGCGAAACAAATAACTGAAAAATAGAAAATAATAAACTTGTAGTTGGAATGTCTTTTAAAGGATATCCCATAGTAATATTTATTGCATTGATATTTTTGGGTAAAGAATTTAGTGTAATTGGTAGCAAAGTTTCATCTGCTAAAACCAAAGCTGTATTTTTAAGAGTTGGATTTTCTTCTAATATTTCACCAATATATTTTATTTGAGTATTGTTTTTTGCAGCACCAATAACTTGTATTTTCTTTGCTGATAAAAAATTATTGCTTACCGTTTTTAGTTTGTTTTTCTCAAAATATTTCCACTCTTTTTTATATTTTCTGATAAATTTTCCTGCTTGATGATTTGAGTTGAAAAATGCCTCATCAATATCCCAATATATCTCTGAATTCCCATTTTCTAACACTTTTTGAAACAATAATTCTTCTGCTTTATTAAGTGCATTAAAACCAATAAAAAAGAATTTTTTAGTTGTATTCTTATCTAGAAAAGCATCCACTTTTTTAGCAGCTTCTCTGTACATTAATCCCTGATATCCAATATTTTCATTCAATAAAAACTGATAAAAAGCATTATAATAATTATTTAACTTTTCTAAAAAAGAAAAATGATCTTTAATTAATTCTGTTTCTTTAAATGTACCTTTTACAGACCATTTTCTTAAACGTTCAATGTCTCTTAAATAGGTAAAAATATCTTTAGTATCAATTAAGTGCTGATCAATTTCATTAAAATCTTGTAAAACGGTTAATGCCCAAGTAGAAAATGTATCAAAAGAATCTGGATTCTTCTCTACGCTTTTGTAAATGGTATAAAAATGAAATAATAACTGAATAGAATCTGCTTTTTGAACTCCAGAAATTTGCTGAATAAACTGCTCTATATTTAACATTTCTGGCAAAAAACCTACAGAAATTTTATCTTTAAAGGTTTGTTTTACAAATACTTTTGCTCTTTGTGATGGCAAAATGAAAACTACATTTTCAAACGAATTTGTAGTTTGTAAAATATCGTCTAACGTTTCAGAAATAAAAGATTGCATAGCTTTTTTTTGGATTTCTAAATTACAAAAACTTACATTTATACATCTCTAATCTTTAAATTTATTTTAATGACTGATAAAATGAATATTGTTGGTATTCAGGCAGATTTGTTTTGGGAAAATCCGATGAAAAATTTAGCCTTTTTTGAAGAAAAAATAAACGAAATCCCAAAAAATACAGATTTAGTTGTTTTGCCAGAAATGTTTACCACCGGTTTTACCATGAAACCTGAAAATGTTGCGGAAAAAATGGATGGAATATCCGTTTCTTGGATGGTAAAAATGGCTATTGAAAACCAATTTGCAATCACTGGAAGTTTGGTAATAAGTCATGAAAATAAGTATTTTAATAGATTGGTTTTTGTACATCCCTCAGGAAAAATAGAAACTTATGATAAACGACATTCTTTTACATTGGCTGGCGAGCATAATGTATATACTTCTGGTAAAGAAAAATTAATTGTTGATTATAAAGGATGGAAAATTTGTCCTTTAATTTGTTACGATTTACGTTTTCCTGCTTGGGCCAGAAATACAGAAAATTACGATCTTTTAATTTTTATGGCAAATTGGCCAGTTACAAGAATTAAAGCTTGGAAAACCCTTTTAAAAGCGCGTGCAATAGAAAACATGAGCTATGTTATTGGTGTTAACAGAACCGGGAAAGATTTTAATAATTATGACTATTCTGGAAATTCGTTACTTATTGATTATTTAGGAGAAGAACGTTCTAAATTAACTAAAAATAAAGTTGGAATTATCAGGGCAACTATCAGTAAAAATGATCAAAATAAATTGAGAGAAAAATTGGGTTTTTTGAATGATATGGATTCTTTTGAAATCTGTTTTTAATTGTTTTAAAAACTGATAGAAAACATATCGCTATTCGTATAAAAAAATAAATCCTTCAGCTTTTAAAACTGAAGGATTTTATAGTGTAAACCAAAAGCTAGCAAATAGACTTAGCCCAGATTGAAACGGCATCCTTTTTGCTTTTTCGGCAAAAAGATACAGTGGAAAGCTGGAAATAGCTTCTAATACTTATTTAAATTTTTTAAGCCGGAATCATCCATTTAAACTCAAACTTTGTTTTAGGAACTACGATTCTTTCTGTAATTCTGTACATTCTTTCTGGTAATTTCATAAGGTAATCTCTAGCTTTTTCTGCTTCTGGTGTTAAATTTGTAATTTTATCAATTTCCCACATGGTATTTAATTTTTGGATAATATCTACATAATCGAAACCAGTGTACACACCAACTCTTTGAGCTACCGTAGAAAAATCATCAAACAAGCTACCTTTTGCGCCAAAAGATTCTCTTAAATGCATTGCTGGCATTACAATTTTGTATTTCATCATGTGTTGAAAAGCCAACATCATTTCTGATGGATCGATCTTAAAAATTTCTTTTACAAATTGCGAGTATGCTTGATGATGACGCATTTCATCTCCTGCAATAATTTTAGACATTTTTGCTAATGATTTGTGTCCTTTTTGTCGTGCAATTTTGGCTACATTATTATGAGAAATGTAGGTTGCCAACTCTTGAAAACTTGTATATACAAAGTTTTTATAAGGATCTGAAGCGGTACCAATATCAAAACCGTCAGCAATTAAATGCTGTGTTGTAATTTCTACTTCGCGCATATTTACTCGGCCAGATAAGTACAAATATTTGTTTAGAACATCTCCATGTCTGTTTTCTTCTGCGGTCCAAGTTCTTACCCATTTTGCCCAACCATTATCTGGTTGTTGTGTTACGCCATCTAAGTCTAATAACCAAGATTCGTAAGTTGGTAGAGCTTCTTCTGTAATTGTGTCACCAACTAAAACTACCCAAAAGTCGTCATCTAATTCTTTAGAAAGTTCTCTTATTTCTTCTACTTCAGAAATAAAGGTGTCTTTTTGTGAGTTTGGTAAAAAATCGGTTGGTTGCCAAATTTTTTCTGCAGGAATAAGAAATTTATCTACAAAACTATCAATATTCTTTTCTAGTGTTTGCATTACTTCTATTCTGATATTTTTTATAGACATAATTTTATTGTTTTATGTGTTCTTTTATAACCTTTTCTGTTTGAGCTATTAATTCATCAAAAGGCAAAGAATCGATTTTTATTGGGTGATGGGTAGTAATTGTAATTGGACTTCCTAAACCTAATGGAAATTTTCCATGTTTAAAAACTTTCCAAGAGTTATTTATAGTTACAGGTACAATATAACCTTCTTTATTAAACTTTGTAAGTATTTTTAGTCCGTTTGTTGCAAAAGATTTTGGTTTTCCATCTCTACTTCTAGTTCCTTCTGGAAAAATAACTGCGCTCCATTTGTTTTTATTGATTCTTTTTGCAAATTCCATTAATTCTGAAATTGCTTGTTTTGGATCTTTTCTATTGATAAGTGCAGCTCCTCCTTTTTTTAGGTTGTAAGATACACTTGGTATTCCTTTACCTAATTCTATTTTTGAAACAAATTTAGCATTGTATTTTCTAAAAAAATATCCAAGTGGCGCTACTTCAAAAGTAGATTGATGATTTGAAACAAATATAATTGTTGTGTTTTCTGGCAATTTTTGGTTATTTATCAACCTAACAGGTACACCAAGAAGTAACAACGATTTTGTTAAAGAAAAATTTAAACAAGCAACCATTTTTGAATGTCCTTTGCTACCGAAAAGGTTAAAACTAATCCATTGAAGCGGATGAAAAATAACCAATAATGAAAGGAAAACTAATGCAAAAATTGATGAGAATACGTAACTTATTATTTTCATAATTATATCCAATTACTCCAAGGTATTCTAGAAAGTATTAATAACAAACCTAAACCGTAAAAGATTACAAATGTTTTAAATTTTGCAGCATCTTCCGTTTTTTTCTTGTGTTTAGACCAACCAATTGTAATAAATACAATAGCTAAAATCATCATGATTGGATGCTCTACCGCTAATAATCTTAGGGTTTTATCTTTCATTACAGAGCTTGCGTCTGAGGTAAGTAAATTAAACCATGGCGACATAAAATACCAAACTAAACCGATTAATAATTGAATATGTGACAGAATTAATGCAAACAACCCAATACGTAAATCTTTATCTGTAAATTGTTTTTTTTGAGTAAAACCTATCATAGCATTTACGACTGCAAATATTAAAATTGCCAAAACTAAATAAGCCCAATAAGAATGAATATCTTTCATATACGTGTTGTTGATTTTTATGCTGTAAAGTTACTAATTTTATAAATAAAAAATCCACCTCAATTGAGGTGGATTTAAGAAAAATATATTTTTTTAACAATAAATAAAATTATTGTTTAACATATACTGAACCTTCTTTAATAACAGCTAAGCTCCAAACACCATTTGCTCCATTATATATGTTATAAGAAACAATGTATTTTTGACCTTCTTCATCCGAAGGAAAGTTATTCAATAAAATGGTGTTTATTTTATCTAATCTTACAGACTCTAATTCTTCTGCTTTACCCGATCTTACATCAAAGTTGTTATAAAAACCATTATCTACTAAAGTGTAATCTGCTGGTGTTAGTGTGTATTTAATAGTATTATCTGGAACCCAGTTTGTACCATCATGACCAAACTTAATAGTTTCGTTAATTACATTGCTGTACACAGACCAAGTAGTACCGTTAAAAACAAAATTTGCAACTTTACTTATAACCGATCCACTATAATACTTGTACATAATAGACACTATATCTCCTGCTTCTTTACCATCATATTTAAATTTATCTGATAAAAATACTGGTATTTTAGTTAATGCCTCAGTTGTAGAAGAAAAATTAGCAAATCCTTCTCCCATTGCAGTGTATTCAGCATCAGAAATACCTGAAGCCATTTCCCATGCACCGTTTACACGTAAAAACCCATTATTAAGTGTAGAAACACTACCTGAATAATATTTATAAGTTAAAGAAACTAATAATCTGTTAGCAGCATCAGGGTATTTAGTATCTAAGAAACTTGTAATATCTGAAGAACTAGAAAAATTCCCATACGTAAAACCACCTGCCGCATAATCTGCAGATGAGACAGTATACGCTACGAAACTAGATTCAGTAGATTTAGGAGAATACAACTTAAAAGTAACTTCTGCTAAAGATTCTTTACCCCAAGCAGGATATTTACCCGCTAAGAAATCAGGCAATGCAGATTTAGCATCGTCTAAAGTACTAAAATTTCCAAAACTTAAATCTAATGCAGTATAATCTGCATCTGTTAAGGTGTATATTGCTTCACCAGAAATTACTTTTTCTTGAGCGTCTAGTTCTGCATAAATATCTTCCATTGGTGTACATGATGTAAACAACAAAGAAAGTAGTGCGAATGAATAAAATATTTTTTTCATTTTTAATATTTTTTAAAAGTTAATTTTTAAATCTAAACTATAAGTTCTACCAAAACCGAACCATACTAAAGGGTCAGAAGCGTCTAAAGCATCAGCTATGTACTCTGTGTCTAACAAGTTGTTTACACGAACCGTAACTGTAGTATCAAATTCTCCTAAACTAAAACCATGTCTTAAACTTGCATCAAATGTACCGTAATTTGGAGCTTTCCAAGAATCTCCTGGTTTAGTTGTTGCATTTGCGTAATTTAAAACATCTATTTGAGCGTATAAATCTGCAAAATAGTTATAGTCTAAAGTAAAACTTGTTTTATCCCAAAATTTGTACATCGTACCTAATGCAGCAGTAGTTTGCGCAGCATCAGAAACTCTTAATCCACTAATAGGTAGAGATATTGTAGAAACTTGATTTTGGTTTTCATCAAAGATTGGCACATCAACTAAATCATTATCCCATTTCCAGTCTCCTAAAGAAAGCATACCTGTAAAAGTTAATTTATCTGTAGCTTTATAGGTAAAATCAAACTCTACACCTTGATGTAAAGCATTTACACCCAATAAGTTTGCAGTAAAATCTTCTGTACCTTGTTGGTTTGAAACTCTTCTTGTAAAGGTTCTATCGTTCCATTGAGTTCTGTATAAATTTACGTTTGCTGCAAATTTTTCACTTCTAATACCGTAACCTAATTCTAAACTGAAAATCTTTTCATTTTCAGCATCTGGGTTTACACTAGTATTGTTAAAGTTTTGGAAAACTGCATCAAAATTTGCTGGTCTTTCAAAATAACCAATATTTGTAAATACGTTTTGAACATCGTCAATTCTGTAATTTGCCCCTCCTTTTATACTATATCCATTTAAGTTTACTTTATCTGTAGTAGCTAAGTCTCTACCAGCTTCTGTACTTAAATCATATTGAAAATAATCAATTCTTTGGTAAGTTGATCTTTGAAAAGATGTAGATACAAATGCATCAAAATTTTCAGTTCCATATTCTAATTGACCAAAGAAACCTAACCAACCCACTTTACCATCATTATAATAACCATATTTATCACCTACTTGTAAAGCAGCGTTAGGATTATTAACGTTAGAGTTGTCATAATAATATTGACCTCCTAACAAATCTGTAACTTCTGTAAAATGTTTTCCTGTATAAGTTCTCCAGTCAAGACCACCAATAAAATCTAAGCCATCTGCAAGCTGAGTTTTAAAAGTTGATAAAACACCATACCACTCGTGATCATTTCTTGAAGCTCTTAAAATTGCTTCAGAACCTAAAGCGCCATTTTCTCTGTTTATATCAACAATATTATCTAAATCTACTGGTTGATCATCACCACCTAATCTTACGTTAAATAAACCTCTGTTAGTACCAGCATTACCACCACCACCACCAGTACCATAAGAAGCGTACAAAGCTGTTGATAATGAAGTAACATCATTAATTGTCCAATAGTGATTTAAAGATGTTTGAGATTTATGATAGAAGTTATCTTCTATATGTGTAACCTGACCGTCTTTATAACCCCAATCTGGATTAAATCTTATACCTGATTGTGCATTTCTAATTGTAGAAACTGTACTTCTGTTTTGTCTTTGACCATGTCTCTGTGGAGAACCGAAAGTTGTAAAAGATAATTTGTGACTATCGTTTAAATCTTTAGAGAAATTTACAAAATAGTTGTAACCCTCAAACTGAGTACCATCTACATAACCTTCACCAGAAGTTTTAGAAAAAGAAACCGTAGAAGCAAAACCATTATCCATTAAACCTGTAGATAAAGTAAAACCATATTTTTGGAATCCATTATTACCTGTAGAAGCGATAATATTTCCACCTTCTTCTGCATCAGAAGTTTTAGATAAAATATTAATAGTACCACCAATAGAAGGTACAGCAACTTTAGAAGCCCCTAAACCTCTTTGAACTTGCATTGCAGATGTTACATCTGATAAACCAGCCCAGTTAGACCAGTAAACTGCTCCGTTTTCCATATCATTAACAGGAACTCCGTTAATCATAACCGCTACGTTTGACGAGCTAAAACCACGCATATTAATACGACCGTCTCCAAAACCACCACCTGATTTAGTTGCATACACACCCGGAGTAGATTTTAAAATTTCTGGAAACTCTTGAGTTCCTAATTTTCTTTCAATATCCGAAGCTTTAATTGTAGAAACCGCTACTGGCGTTTTTCTATCAATTGCAAAAGAAGTAGCTGTAACAACTATTTCATCTAAAGCACCAGCATCTTCTAGTAATACGATAGCACCCATTTTTGTTTTAGAACTAGAGAAAGGAACTTCTTTTCTAGTAAAACCGATAAAAGAAACAATAAGAACACCTGAATTTGATTTCGGAGATAATGTAAAATTACCATCAAAATCGGTAGTTGTTCCGTTTTTAGTACCTTTTTCTAAAATACTTGCTCCAGGTAAAGGTTGATTTGATTCATCAACGATTGTACCCGAAATTTTAGTTTGTCCTAAAACAGTAGCTGTTATAAAAAATAACGCTAAAAATAATAAGTTTTTAAAATTTTTCATTGTTTAATTTTAAGTTATTGAATTTGTCGCAAAATTCTCTTTTTTACATCACTCTAATGTTAAGCTAATGTTAAGCTTTAACAAAATATTAAGAGACCGAAATATACAAAAAAAACACCTAATTATTGGAAACCAACAAATTAAGTGTCTTTTTTTTTATTAACAAAAAATTAGCTTAACATTAAATTATATTTTTAAGCCTGCTCTAATTAAGTTTACTGTGCTTTTAAAAGTTTTTTTGCAAGTTCTTTTCCTAATTCTACCCCAAATTGATCGTAACTAAAAATGTTCCATAAAATACCTTGAGTGTAAATTTTATGCTCGTATAATGCGACTAATTTCCCTAGAGATCTAGGCGTTAATTTATTAAATAAAATTGTATTACTTGGTCTATTTCCTTCAAAAACTTTAAAAGGCAATAGTTGATTTATTTTATCTTCATCACCAGAAAATTTTAATTCTAAATGAACCTCTTCTTTCGTTTTACCAAAAGCTAAAGCCTCTATTTGTCCATAAAAATTTGACATTAATTTTTTATGATGATCTGTTAATCCATATAAAGATTCTTTGTAACCAATAAAATCTGCAGGAATCAATTTTGTGCCTTGGTGTACCAATTGCATAAAGGCATGCTGCATATTTGTACCTGTACTTCCCCAAACAATTGTACCCGTTTGATAATCTACTTTGTTTCCATTTCTATCAACACCTTTACCGTTACTTTCCATGACAGCTTGTTGCAAATAATCTGGAAGTTTCTTTAAATATTGAGAATACGGTAAAACTGCTTCTGTTTCTGCTTTATAAAAGTTATTATACCAAACACTAATTAATGCTAAAATAACTGGAATATTTTTATCAAAATCTTCATTTCTAAAATGAAGATCCATTTCTTCTGCACCTTCTAAAAGAGCTTTGTAATGATCAAAACCAACAGACAAACTGATTGATAAACCTACTGCAGACCATAAAGAGAAACGACCTCCAACCCAATCCCACATTGGGAAAACGTTATTTTTGTCAATTCCAAAATTATCAACTGCTTCTAAATTCGTAGAAACTGCCACAAAATGTTTTGGAATATCAAAAATAGTTGCCGATTTTAAAAACCAATTTTTTAAAGTTTCTGCGTTTGTAATGGTTTCTTGAGTTGTAAAGGTTTTAGAAACAATAACAAACAACGTAGTTTCTGGATTTAATTTTTTAATTATTTCAGAAACATGATCTCCATCTACATTAGAAACAAAATGTGTTGTTAATTGATTTTTATAAAACTGTAAAGATTCTACAATCATATCTGGTCCAAGATCAGATCCACCAATTCCAATATTTACAATATCTGTAATTGATTTACCTGTATATCCTTTCCATTTTCCAGAAATAACTTTGTTACTAAAGCTTTTAATTTTTCTTAATGCCGATTGTATTTGTGGTTTTATATTTTTACCATCAACCAGTACAGGTGTATCCGAAGTACTTCTTAAAGCGGTATGCATTACGGCTCTACCTTCTGTAACATTTATTACTTCGCCATTAAACTGACTTTCAATAGCTTCTTTTAAACCAACTTCTTTTGCTAATTCTACTAAAATAGCAATCGTTTTTTTTGTAATTCTATTTTTAGAAAAATCAACTAATAAGTCCTCAAATTCAATAGAAAAATCTTCTTTTCTATTTAGCTCTTTACTTAAATCTTTAATATTGACATCCTTAATATCGTTAAAATGATTTGTTAATTCTTTCCAAGAATTTGTTGTAGTAGGGTTGATATTTTTTAAAGCCATTTTTTATTTTTTAACAATCGTTTCTTTAATTACTTGAGGTTTCTTATAAGGAGCCTTTTTATTTTCTAACTGATATTTTAAAGGCTGAATAAATTTAGTATATTCTGGTTTTATGCTTGCTGGTAAATGTTCTGCTGTTGGTAATTTTTCTTTTAATGGATCTACTTGTTTACCAAATTTCCAAAAACGATAACACACATGAGGGCCACCCGTATTACCCGTCATTCCTACCCAACCAATTACATCTCCTTGTCTAACATAATCTCCTTTTTTTACTTTTCTTTGACTCATATGTAAATATTGAGTAGAATATGTACTGTTATGTTTAATTTTAACATAATTACCATTACCACCTCTTCTTTCAGATTCTATAACAGTTCCACTAGCAGTTGCTATAATTGGCGTACCAAGATTTGCAGCAAAATCGGTACCTTTATGAGGTCTTACTTTATTACCGTAATAGGCAATTCTTCTTGTTAAGTTATATCTTGATGAAATTCTATATTGAAATTTAATGGGTGCTTTCAAAAACTGACTACGCAACATATTACCATTTTGATCATAATATTCTGCAATGCCAGTTACTGAATCTTTCACAAATCTAAATGCAAATAAGTCTTTGCCTTTATGTTTAAAAACCGCAGATTTTATTTTACCATAACCCGCAGAAATAGTATCATCTATAAACTTTTCTTCATATATAAATTTAAAAGAATCTCCTTTTTGAAGCGCATAAAAATCTAAAGTCCAAGCATAGATATCTGCAATTTCCCAAGTTAAGTTTGGTCTTAAACCCAAGCCATCCATAGTTTCTGAAAGGCTAGAATTTATAACACCTATTGCTTCTTTTTCTACAACTTTAATGGGTTTTTTATAATTAATAGCACTAATAGAATCTTTAAAGTCTATAACAGTAGCGTTAATCATATCATGCTTATAAATAAAAACATGAGCACTTTCTAGTGAGTCTTTACTAGCTAAAATAGTGTAAGGTTTACCTGCACCAATTTTTCTAACATCAAAAATATCTATAATAGAAGTTGCAATTTGATTTATTTTTGGATAATACACATGATGCCTGTCTAGTATTGCCCCAAAACTTTCACCGTTTCTAATAGTATCTTGTATTACCTTATAATCATCTAACTTATAACCAAATCTGATTTCTGATTTAACTGGTTTTTTAATTTTAATTTTTGGTTTTTTTTCTTCATTTTTACATGAAGAGAAAACCAATACGAGTACTAATAAAATGGCTACTTTTTTCAAAAATCTTATGCTTTTTGGATAATTTTCAAAAGTACAAATAAAATTAATAAATCTAGAGTGTAATACTTAGAAGTTAGTGCAGCTGGCTTGTTAAATTTTTCTAAAAACTTTGAAAAGGATTTGCTAAACCTCTATAACCTTCTAATTCTGCAATTAAAGACCCAACTCTTAAAGAGGCTCCCATTTTTATTGGAATCTTATTTGCATCATCCGTAATCCAAAGAGTTACACTTTCTTGCTCTTTAAAAACTCTTCCAGATTGAACTATAGGTCTAAAAATTAAGGTATTTACTTTTCCAAAATTCGTTTTAAGAACTTCTTTCCCTAAAAAACGAAGTTTAAAGGGATATACTTGAGAATCCATAAAAATATCTAACTTAATTTCATCTCCTTTTACTAAATTTTTTGTCTCTATATTTCTTAAAAAATAAAAAGAAGACATCATATCTTGCACATTTACAAAAGCCACAGATGTATCTTTTTGTTCTGTAAAATCTTGAACATATGCCTTTTTAGAATCGTGATTAAATGATGTTATCCTATTTTTTTTATAACCGCCTTCATCTATTTTTCTTTTAAAAAGATAGGGTTTTACATTATCTTTATCAAAATACGACTCGTATAAATCATCTACTTCAAAAAACCACTTTATCATACCAGAAGTCCAGCCAGTGCCTTTTGAATAAAAAACTTTTTTACCATTTAAATCTTTTTCATTTAATTCTAACACAGCCGTTCCTGCTCTCAAAAATCCGCTGTAACTCATTTTATAACGAAGCCATTCGCCACTTTTAAAAGCAACAGTTTTTTCTTGACTGTAAATGGTTGTCAAAAAGAATACGGTAAAAAGTAATAGTATATATTTTTTCATAGAAAATCAAACTTATAAAAAAGGATTGACAATAACCGTTCCAAAATTAAAAAAAATCATTTACCAACTATTTGAAAATGATTTTATACGTTTTTAAAAGGTTCCCCAGTTTTCAAGTTCTTCTTTACTCCATAAATAGGGGTAGAAAATTCTTCGTTGATATTTTGGATGCATATATTTACGCCAATTACTGCCTCCTGTAGCTTTTAATTCAGAATCATTTCCTCCAATATATTTTGCAGCAGCATTATAATGCGCCATTACCCAAGTAACATTTACAGTATAATCATAATGGCGCATTGCTTTTATTAAATCTTTATCTTCTTGAACTTCTTTAGGCAATTGTTTGAACTTTAAGGATAAATTAATGTCGTTATAATCTTCCATAAAATCGATAAAATCTCCCATATATTTTTTCTCAAAAAGATTTAATAAGGTTGATTTTTGCCCAGTTGTATAATTTTTACCTGCAGCTTGCCAATACAAATGATTATAAGCGTTTTTAAATGACGAATTTCTATCTATAGAATCTCTGTAACGCACATCTATTAAATTGATCAATTCTGTGGATGCAAATTCAATTTTTCTGTATTGTGCACTTTGAAATCCACTTGCAGGCGTTAATGTGTTTCTAAATTTTAGATATTGTTCACGCTCCATTCCATCTGCCATTACATTAAAAGAACTACACAACATATCAAAATATCTGCTAATTCTACCTAAATGTATCGAAAATTTATCGGCAGTAATTTCTATAGATTTTGCCACTTGGTCAATTTCCCATAAAATCATTTTAAACAACAATTCATTTACTTGATGATACATGATAAAAACCATTTCATCTGGCTGTGTTGTTCTTGGTGTTTGCAAACCTAAAAGCGCATCTGTTTGAATATAATCCCAATACGTAATTGGCGTGCTCCACAACAAACCTTCTAACATAGCATCTACAGGAACACCTAGTTTTTCGTATTTATCTTCTATTGCTTTTAGTATTTCTTCTCTTTCCATTACTTTTAGAATCAGGATTTTTTAGAACCAAGAAACAAGATGTTTTTGATTTTTAATGGCAATTTACTACTTAATTTAAAAATTAGTTAATCTTTCATTAAAGTCTTTTAAAATAAAAAACCAAGAATTAAGAGCTTTCATCTTGATTCTTGGTTCTTTTTTATCTTGATTCTCTTTTTACAAAGTTCCTCTTTTTGCTTGTTCTCTTTCTATGGATTCAAACAAAGCTTTAAAATTACCTGCGCCAAAACCTCTTGCGCCCATTCTTTGAATAATTTCAAAAAATAAAGTGGGTCTGTCTTCTAATGGTTTTGTAAAAATTTGCAGTAAATAGCCTTCTTCATCTGCATCTATCATGATACCTAAACTTTTTAATTTTTCGATATCTTCTTTTAATTCGTGACTAAAAGTTTCTAATCTTCCAGGAACTGCTCTGTAATATGCTTCTGGTGGCGTTGATAAAAATTCAATTCCGTTTGCTTTTAATTGCGAAACTGTTTTTATTATATCATCTGTAGCCATTGCAATATGCTGCACACCAGAACCTTCGTAGAAATCTAAATATTCTTCAATTTGGGAGCGTTTTTTACCTTCTGCAGGTTCGTTAATTGGAAACTTAATTCTACCGTTTCCGTTAGACATTACCTTACTCATTAATGCCGAATATTCTGTATGAATTTGTTTGTCATCGAAAGATAAAAAGTTTACAAAGCCCATAACATCTTCGTAAAACTTTACCCAAGTATTCATTTGATTCCAACCCACATTACCAACCATGTGATCTATATATTTTAAACCTGCAATTGGTGGATTGTAATCTGATTCCCATTTTTGAAAACCTGGTAAAAATGGCCCGTTATAGTTTTTTCGTTCCACAAACATGTGCACAGTTTCTCCATACGTATAGATTCCTGCTCTTACAACTTCTCCATGTTCATCTGTTTCTACAGTTGGTTCCATGTACGATTTTGCGCCACGTTTTGTAGTTTCCTCATAGGCTTGTCTTGCATCTTCTACCCAAAGCGCAATTACTTTTACACCATCGCCATGTTTTACAATATGATCGTTTATAGGTGATTTACTATGTAACGGAGTTGTTAAAACCAATTTAATTTTATCTTGCGTTAGCACATAACTCACAGAATCTTTAGAGCCAGTTTCTAGTCCTTTATATGCATGTGATTGAAAACCAAAAGCAGTTTTGTAAAAATGTGCAGCTTGTTTTGCGTTACCAACATAAAATTCTACATAATCTGTTCCTAACAATGGAAGGAAATCTTGCGCTCCTTCAAATATTTTTTCTAATGTATACATAACTAAAGAGGCCCACCCTAACCCTCCCAAAGGGAGGGAACTCTTAACTGGGCGTTGAGAGTTTTGTGATTTTAAATTAGCTATTTCTCTCATTAAGGCAATTCGTTTGCAAACAAGTTTAGCCCAGATTGAGCGGTTTGTTTGAGCTCTTTTTTATTCTTTTTTGAATAAAAAAAGCGAGTAGCGAAAGCTGGAAATAGCTTCTAATAATTATTGTTTTAATGACCTTTTTTAGTGCAAACTTTACACAAGAGTGTTTCTCCCTTTGGGAAGATTAAGATGGGCTTAACCAACTCTTATAATACTCTTCATCGGCAATTTTCATAGCTTCTTCTGTAACCATCAAAGGTTTAAAAGTGTCTACCATCACTGCTAATTCTTCTGTTTTTGTTTTACCAATACTGCGTTCTGTTGCTCCTGGATGTGGACCATGAGGAATTCCTGCGGGATGCAAAGAAATATGACCTTGCTCGATATCGTTTCTGCTCATAAAATCGCCGTCTACATAATACAAAACTTCATCTGAATCTATGTTGCTATGATTGTATGGAGCAGGAATTGAGTTTGGATGATAATCGTACAAACGCGGCACAAAACTGCAAATTACAAACGCATTTGTCTCGAAAGTTTGATGCACTGGTGGTGGCTGATGAATTCTACCTGTAATTGGTTCGAAATCGTGAATTGAAAATGTATACGGAAAATTATAACCATCGTAACCAACAACATCAAAAGGATGAGAAGCGTAAATCATTTCTATAATTTCGCCTTGTTTTTTTACTTTGATTAAGAAATCGCCTAATTCGTTATGTGTTTCTAGTTCTTCAGGTCTTCGTAAATCGCGTTCACAAAAAGGCGAATGTTCTAATAATTGACCAAAATAGTTTCTGTATCTTTTTGGTGTATAAACTGGCGAATAAGATTCTACGATAAAAAGCCGGTTATTTTCATCATCGAAATCTAGTTTGTAGATAATTCCTCGAGGAATTACTAAATAATCTCCGTATTTAAAGTTGATATTTCCAAGATGCGTTCTTAATTTTCCGGTTCCTTTATGGATGAAAATTACTTCATCGGCATCTGTATTTTTATAAAAATAATCTGTTGTTGATTTCTTTGGTGCTGATAAAATAATATTACAATCAGCATTTGTTAAAACGATTTTTCTACTTTCTAAATAGTCGTTTTCTGGCGGAACTTGAAATCCTCGGAATCTGTAAGATTGAATATTATTTGCTTTCGCAATTTTTGGCTTAACAGAATATTGTTTTCGAATTTCTTTGACCATTGTTGGTCTGTGTTCGTGGTAGGAATTGGTAGACATTCCGTCAAAACCAATGGTGCCAAAAAGTTGTTCGTAATATAAACTGCCGTCTTTTTTACGAAATTGCGTGTGTCTTTTTGGTGGAATTTCCCCTAATTTATGATAAAAAGGCATAATGCGAATGTATTAATGAGTTCTTATAATAATGCAACAATTTCGTTTTAGAATTGAATTGCTACATTTTAGCATTGGTAAATTAGTCCCTACATCACTCTGGATTGCGTTTTATTAAGAATTTTAAAAATGTAAGTAAATCTGGAAACATCTCAATCGATTTCGTTGTTAGACAAATATAGGAAAAGATTGTTAGAAGATTGATTCTAAAAACTAAAAAACCCTCTAAGAATTAAAGTCTTAAAGGGGTATTATTTAAAAATTTCCTAAAATGAAGTAATTAGCTTCCTTTTTTTACTCAATCTTTTTAACCACTGCTTTTGGTGCTTCTTTACGTGTACCATCAAAACCATCCACTCCGCCAACGGTTGTGTATTTCATAACGTATTTTTTATCAGGAAAAATACGTTGATACGCACTTTGACACATTAAGGTAGCTTCATGAAAACCACATAAAATTAATTTTAATTTCCCTGGATATGTATTTACATCGCCTATTGCGTAGATTCCTGGAATATTTGTTTGATAATCTAAGGCATTATTTACTTTAATAGCATTTTTTTCGATTTCCAAACCCCAATCTGCAATTGGACCTAATTTTGGCGACAACCCAAAAAGCGGAATAAAATGATCTGTTTCAATCGTAAATTCTTCGTTACCGTCTTGAACGATAGAAACTCCCGTTACTTTTTCTGTACCAACGATTCCTTTTACCTCTGCTGGCGTAATCATGGTAATTTTACCTGCATCTTTTAATTCTTGCACTTTATCAACAGAATCTAAAGCGCCTCTAAATTCGTTTCTTCTGTGAATTAAAGTCACTGATGATGCAATATCTGTTAAGAAAATTGACCAATCTAAAGCAGAATCTCCACCACCAGAAATCACTACTTTTTTACCGCGATAAAATTCTGGATCACGAATAATATATTCAACTCCTTTGTCTTCGAAATCTGCAATATTAGGAATTGGTGGTTTTCTCGGCTCAAAAGAACCCAAACCCCCAGCAATGGCAACTATTTTTGATTGATGTTTTGTGCCTTTATTAGTCGTTACAATAAAAGATCCATCTTCTTGTTTATCTATCGTTTCTGCTCTTTCTCCTAAAGTAAAACCTGGTTCAAATTGTTTAATTTGCTCTAATAATTTATCGGTTAAATCGCCCGCTAAAATTTCTGGATATGCAGGAATATCATAAATTGGTTTCTTTGGATAAATCTCTGAACATTGCCCACCAGCTTGTGGCAAAGCATCTATTAAATGACAACGTAATTTTAATAAACCGGCTTCAAAAACGGTAAATAATCCTGTTGGTCCAGCACCAATAATTAAAATATCTGTCGTAATCATTTTATTTTCTTTTATAATTTAGACCTGACAGATTATAGAAACCTGTCAGGTCTTTTTTTATTCTCGAATGCGCGTTAGGGATTGAAACGGCATCCTTTTTATTTTTTTTCGAAATAAAAAGATACAGTGTAAAGCCCGACCTTTTTAGGAAACGCCCAAAATTATAGTATTCAAAAAATTTAAAACCTGATTTTTATCAGTTTAAGCAACATTTATAACTTCTAGAATTTGAGGCGCATATTTTTTAATAGTTGCTTCAACTCCGTTTTTTAACGTCATTTGATTTACAGAACAACCTGTGCAAGCGCCTTGTAATTGTACTTTTACAATAGAATCTTCTATAGAAAGTAGCTTGATATTACCGCCATCACTCATTAAAAAAGGACGGATTTCATCTAGTGCTTTTTCTACATTTTCTATTGTTTCTTGTGCTGTCATATCTTATTTTTTTACTGAACTACAGCCACTCATTGTTGTAATTCTAACAACTTCTGTTGGAGGTAAATCTGAATTTCTTTTTAATAATTCTGAAAGAATTTCTTTTGTGATATCGTTAAACGATTTTTCTAAAACAGTGCCTTCTTGTAAAGCAACTGGATGCCCAACATCGCCTGCTTCTCTAATACTTTGCACTAAAGGAATTTCGCCTAAAAACTTGGTATTAATATCTTCAGCTAAATTTTTTGCGCCGTCTTTTCCAAAAATATAATACTTATTGTTTGGCAATTCTTCTGGTGTAAAATAGGCCATATTTTCTATGATTCCTAAAACAGGAACATTGATACTTTCTTGTTGAAACATGGCAACACCTTTTTTGGCATCTGCTAACGCAATATTTTGAGGTGTAGAAACCACAACTGCGCCATTTATTGGCAACGCTTGTACAATTGATAGATGCACATCTCCGGTTCCTGGTGGTAAATCGATTAAAAGAAAATCTAATTCACCCCAAGCGCCATCAAAAATTAATTGATTTAATGCTTTTGAAGCCATGGGTCCACGCCAAATTACCGCTTGATCTGGATTTGTAAAAAACCCTAAAGACAATAATTTAACTCCGTAATTTTCAACAGGTTTCATTTTAGAACGCCCGTCTACATTAACAGAAAGTGGTCTTGCTTTTTCTACATCAAACATAATATGTTGTGATGGTCCATACACATCTGCATCTAAAACCCCAACGTTAAAACCCATTTTTGATAAGGAAATAGCAACGTTTGATGTGATGGTAGATTTACCTACACCACCTTTACCAGATGCAATTGCAATGATATTTTTGATATTAGGAATTGCTTTTCCTTTAATTTGATTTGGTGTTTCTTTTGGCGCTGGTTTCTCTACTTTTACATTGATTTTTACATCAATATTTTCATCAACATTTGACTGAATTGCCTTAGAAATTTCTGATTCAATTTTCTTTTTTGCCTGTAAAGTTGGATTGCTTATCGTAACGTCTACCATTACTTCATTACCAAAAATTACCACATTTGTTACATTGTTGTTTTCTATTAAGCTTTTACCTTCTCCAGGTTCTGTAATAGTTTCTAATGCTTTGTATATATCTTGCTTTGAAAAACTCACGTCTTATTTTTATTTAATCTCGATTGCAAAGATACAGCTAAGAATTAAGAAATTAAAGTGAATAGATTATGATTTTCTATTTCTTGATAAAAGGATTTTATGAACTGTTTTTAGACACCAATTTCACAAATTATTTTCATTCATTTCTTTAATTATTTCCTTATTTATTTAAAATCAGGAAATATTAAGATAACTCATCTATTGGATGCCAGAAAACGTTTTCTAAATTTTGAATTTGATTATCAACAACTACAATTCCTTCGTTTTCTAACAATTGTTGCATAAGGTTTGTGCCGTCAAAATGATGTTTGCCTGTTAACAATCCTTTTTTATTGACAACTCTATGCGCAGGAACATCTTCTAAATTATGTGCTTTATTCATTGCCCAACCTACCATTCTGGCAGATTTTGCGGCACCTAAATAGGCACCAATTGCACCGTAACTTGTAACGCGTCCAAAGGGAATTAAGCGAACAACATCGTACACTTTGTCAAAAAAATTGTCTGATTTTTCCATAAAGTAAACATATCATTAGTACACAAAGTTTCACAGAGAAACTACGCGTTTCGTTGAATTCTATTAAGAAACTGGAATTTACACCTATAAAACAAGATTCATCAACAGCCAAAAAGACTTATTTTTTGAATGACAAAAAAGTTAAAATTTTAATTTAAACTTGATATACGTGATAGGTTTACCAAGTTCTAAATATTGATTTTCGTAAAAAGTTTGTGTTTCTGTAACTTCTTTTGGTGCACCGTCGTTTTTATAAACTGTGTGATTTGCGTACAAAACTTCATGACCTTGACCATGCAACAAGCCTAAAGTGTATCCATGCATAAATTCTGAATCCGTTTTAAGATTCATAATCCCGTTTTCATTTAAAATAGTGTGGTATTTTTTAAGAAACGTAGCATTTGTCATTCTATGCTTTGTGCGCTGGTATTTTATTTGCGGATCTGGAAAAGTAATCCAGATTTCTGAAACTTCATTTTCAGCAAAAATAAAATCGACCAACTCAATTTGTGTTCTAACAAAAGCTACATTATCTAAATTTTCTTCGATTGCAGTTTTTGCCCCTCGCCAAAAACGAGCACCTTTTATATCTATACCTATATAGTTTTTAGTAGGATTTTTTCTAGCCAAAGCAATCGTATACTCGCCTTTACCACAACCTAATTCAACAACAATAGGATTGTCATTTTTAAAAAAAGAATGCCATTTCCCTTTTAGAGAAAAGTTAGTAACAACTTCTTCTCTAGTTGGTTGAATGACATTTTTAAACGTTTCATTTTCTTCGAAACGCTTTAATTTGTTTTTACTTCCCAATATGTTTGTTTAAGCTCTGTCTTCTGTTCCTTCTCTAAAGAACTTTGTACATTGTGACATCCAATAAGCAAATAAAACCAAAAGAACTCCTAAAAAAGCCCAATTAATTCCGTTTGCTAACCACCAACCTGCATCTGCAGTAGCAATTTCTAAACGCAACAACTTAAAAGGAAGAAATAAAAGATCAGTAAATAAACTACCAATCCATCTAAAAATATTGCTTGCTATCATAACTTAATTATCTTTACGCTGCAAAAATAACAAAAGAATCAATGCTAGCCAATTATTTAAACAAATCTAAACCTATTAATTTCATTGGAATACTTGTTTTCTTTATAATTTGTTTTTTGACTACCGTTAGTTCTCACTTATTTAACACAGGTTTTTCTGGCGAGAAACTGCTAAAAAGTTTTATTTTACTGATGCTTTTTTTAAGTGTTTTCTTTTTTTATAATTTTATTCTTAGTAAAAACAAACTAACTTTTGATAATTCTTATGCCTATTTACTTTTCACTCTTTTTATAATTTGTATTTTACCCGAATTAACATCCTACAAAACATTAATTTTAGCTATTATTTACCTGTTTTTTTTAAGAAAAATATACAGCTTACGATCACATAAAAAAGTGATTCAAAAATTATTTGACAGTGGTTTTTGGCTAGGGATTTTATTTATTTTAGAACCCATTTCAATTCTATTTTTTATCCTAGTTTTTACTGCCGTTATTTTACATTTAAAAATAACTTTACATACACTTTTTACTGCAGTAATAGGTTTTATAGCGCCGTTATTTATTTACTTTACGTACTTTTTTTGGTTTGATAAAACAGAAGAATTTACGAGGCTTTTTAATTTTGACTTCAATATTGATATTCAAATTTACACACAAACAAAACTTTTTTGGTTTTTTGTGTGCATATTTACGAGCTCTTTATTTTCTATTTTTTTTAAATCTGTAGAAACGATAGGTGTAAGTAATACTTTTAGACGAAGTTGGACTTTATTAATCATCAACTTTTTTATTATATTACTTTTTTTAGCTTTATTACCAGCAAAAAATGGGTCAGAAATTATCTTTATACTTTTTCCCGCTTCTGTTATTATTACTAACGGAATTGAACTTATCAAGAAAAATATCATAAAAAATTTAATTTTATTTGGCTTTTTATTTGGTAGTATTTTTTTCTGTTTTTTCCTATAATTTTTGACCAAAAGCTAAATCTCCAGCATCGCCTAAACCAGGCACAATATAGCCTTTGCTATTCAATTCATCATCAAGAGCTGCAATCCATAAATGTGTGTTTTCTGGAAAATGTTGTTCAATAAATTCCACACCTTCTTTTGACGCAATAACAACAACAATATGTAATTCTTTAGGAATTCCGTATTTTTTAATCGCTTCAAAAACCGCTACTAAAGACTGCCCAGTTGCTAACATTGGATCTGCTAATAGCAACGTTTTATTTTCAATTGATGGCGACGCAAAATATTCTACCACAATTTCAAACTCAGCATCATTGTTTGGATGATGTCTAAACGCAGAAATAAAAGCATTTTCTGCTTTATCAAAATAATTTAAAAGTCCTTGATGCAAAGGCAAACCTGCTCTTAATATAGAACATAAAACCAACTCATTATTTAGCAATTGCACTTCCTTTTTATCTAGAGGAGTGTCAATAGAAGTTGTTGAATAGGTAAGCGTTTTACTTAATTCATAACTTAAAATTTCGCCAATTCTTTCTATATTTCTTCTAAAACGTAAAGAATCTTTTTGAATTTCTTTATCTCTTATCTCAGAAACAAATGTGTTTAAAATTGAATTATTTTTACCTATATAATGTATTTCCATATTCAAAAATTCTTTCAACAAATATAATATTATAAATATTGAATCACATTAAATTAGCTAAATGAAAAAAAACGGCCAATTATTAATGCTAATACAATTGGGCTTTATAAATTTATTATCAACTTTGCGAACTAATTTTAGAGTTATTTTACCTCATGGACAAAAGAATAGTAGCATTAATTGCAGTATCTATAGCAGCCTTAATCTACGGCGTTAATTATACTATTGCAAAAGAGGTAATGCCTTTACACATAAAACCTTTTGCATTTATTTTTTTAAGAGTTGCTGGTGCAACACTCTTTTTTTGGGTAGCCGGTTTATTTATAAAACAACAAAAAATAGCGAAAGAAGATTATAAAAAAATAGTTGTGGCTGCTTTTTTTGGAACTGCCTTAAATATGCTTGCATTTTTTAAAGGATTAAGCTTAACAACTCCTATAAGTGCATCCGTTATTATGGTTACTTCACCAATAATGGTACTAATTTTTTCGAGTATTTTCATTAAAAAACCAATTGAAAAACAGAAAATTTTAGGAATTTTTATTGGTTTAGTAGGCGCAATTTTATTGATTACTTATGGTAGTTCTACAAATGGAACTGCCACAAATAGTAACTTAGGTAACTTTTTAGTTTTTGTGAATGCCGCTTCTTATGGATTATACTTGGTTTTGGCAAAAAATTTAATTGCTAAATACCATCCTATTTTATTTGTGAAATGGCTCTATTTATTTGGATTAATTTTCGTTATTCCGTTTTCTTACAATGAATTAACAGAAGTTGTCTGGCAAGAAATACCAACAAAAATGTATTGGAATATTGGTTTTGTAGTACTCTTTACCACTTGTATAACTTATCTTTTTAATTTGTATGGCTTATCAAAATTAAAGCCTACAACTGTAAGTGTTTTTATTTATTTACAGCCAGTAATAGCAACTACTTACGCATTATTTGTTGGTAGTGATTCTTTAAATTTAATAAAGATTTCTGCAACAATAGTCATCTTTTTTGGCGTATATTTAGTAACCAAAGAAGTGAAAATCAGGAATAAACCTTAAAAACAGTATACAGTTGCTAAGGCTGATAAATTCCACAAAATAAAACTTATATTTGCCCCTCATTTAAAACAACGATTGTATGATTCAATCTATGACAGGTTACGGAAAATCTGTGTTGCAACTGCCAACCAAAAAAGTAACTATTGAAATTAAATCTCTAAATAGTAAAAATTTAGATTTAAATGTTCGTATTCCTTCTTATTACAAAGAAAAAGAATTAGATGTTCGCAAAAAATTAGCGAACGCTTTAGAAAGAGGGAAAATAGATTTTTCTATTTATGTAGAAATGACTGCGGATGAAACTTCTACGAAAGTAAATCACGCAGTGGTAAAACAATACATGCAACAATTAAGAAATGTTGTACAAACTGGCACTTCTAATGATATTGATTTACTAAAAATGGCAATTACAATGCCCGATTCTTTAAATACAGAGCGTGAGGAGTTAGATGAAAATGAGTGGACGCTTATCAACCAACATATTGATATCGCTATTAAAGAAATTGTACAATACAGAATTGATGAAGCTGCATCCTTAGAAATAGATTTTAGAGAACGTATTACCAACATCAAAAAATATTTAGAAGAAGTATATTCTTTTGATGCCGATAGAATTGAAAATGTAAAAGCACGTTTGCAAAAAGCTATTGATGATTTAAAGGTTGAAACAGATCAAAATCGTTTTGAACAAGAGCTGATTTATTATCTAGAAAAATTAGACATTAATGAAGAAAAAGTGCGTTTAGCAAATCATTTAGAATACTTTTTACAAACTTTAGAAACTCCTGATTCTAACGGAAAAAAACTAGGTTTCATCGTTCAAGAAATGGGACGAGAAATAAATACAACTGGTTCTAAAGCAAATTTTGCACCCATGCAAAAAGCAGTAATTCAAATGAAAAACGAGCTAGAACAAATTAAAGAACAAATTTTAAATGTGCTTTAGAATACCCCAGGAATAAATTAAATTTATTTCTGGTTCAACGTAGAAAATTCTATAGAATTTTTAGAATGAAAACCAAAAATATTATGAGTGATTTTAAAGGGAAATTAATTGTGTTTTCCGCCCCTTCAGGTTCTGGTAAAACAACTATAGTTCGCCATTTATTAAAACAAGAAAAACTTAACTTAGAGTTCTCAATATCAGCAACTTCTAGAGAAGCAAGAGGTGAAGAGAAAAACGGAATTGATTACTATTTTATTTCTCTAAAAGAGTTTAAAAACCATATTAAAAATGATGATTTTTTAGAATGGGAAGAAGTGTACCGAGATAATTTTTACGGAACTTTAAAAAGTGAAATTGACAGAATCTGGGCGCTTAAGAAACACGTTATTTTTGATATTGATGTTGTTGGAGGTTTAAGAATTAAAAAGAAATATCCAGATGAAACATTAGCTGTTTTTGTAAAACCACCAAGTGTTGATGAATTAAAAATTCGTTTAAAAAAACGAAAAACAGAAACTGAAGAAAAAATTAATATGCGTATTGCAAAAGCTTCTGTAGAATTAGCAACTGCGCCGCAATTTGATAAAATCATTAAAAATTACGAACTAGAAGTTGCTTTAAAAGAAGCAGAAAATTTAGTAAGTGATTTTTTGGGTTTGGAAGAGAATAAAGAATAGAGAATCAAGAAAAGAGTGAGTACTTTTTAATCGCTCATCTTTTTCTATTATCTTAAAAAGAAATGAGTAAAATCGGTTTATACTTTGGCACTTTTAATCCAATTCATATTGGACACTTAATCATTGCAAATCACATGGTTGAGTATTCTGATTTAGATGAAATTTGGATGGTTGTAACGCCTCACAATCCGTTTAAAAAGAAAAGTTCTTTACTAGACAATCATCACAGATTCGAACTAGTTTACAGAGCAACAGAAGGTTATCGTAAAATTAAACCCTCGGATATTGAGTTTAAATTACCACAACCAAATTATACCGTTTTTACCTTAGCACATATTACAGAAAATTATCCTGATAAAGAATTTTGCCTAATTATGGGCGAAGACAATTTAAAAAGTTTTCACAAATGGAAAAATTATGAAACTATTTTAGAACATCATCATATTTATGTGTATCCTAGAATTGCAGAAGGATCTGTGGAACATCAGTTTAAAAATCATCCAAAAATTCATGTAGTTGATGCACCAATTGTGCAGATCTCATCAACATTGATTAGAAACGGAATCAAAAATAAAAAGAATGTAAAACCTTTACTAACAAAAGAAGTTTGGGAATATGTAGATGAAATGAATTTTTATAAAAAATAGTTTCGCTACTTTTACGTTATATTTAAATATCAATAAAAAAACATTTTGTGGGAAAACAAAAAAAGAAAAAACATAAATTAAAACAACGACTAACAAATAAATACAGATTAGTGGTTTTAAACGATAGCACTTTTGAAGAACGTTTTTCTTTAAAATTGTCGCTATTAAACGTCTTTGTTTTAGGTGGTGTACTTTCTTTTTTATTAATTTTATTAACTACTTTTTTCATCACATTTACACCAATAAGACAATATATTCCTGGATATTCTTCTACTAGTTTAAAAATAAAAGCAACAAAATTAGCGATTCAAACAGATTCTTTAAAAAGAAGATTAACGATTTTACAAGATTTTACAAAAGCATTACAACCTATATTATCTGGAGAAATAAAAGGAAAAGCAGTAGATACTTTACAATTATTAGACAGAATTAAAATACAAGATAGTTTGTTAAATGCATCTAAGGAAGAAACAGCTTTTAGAGAAAAAATAGATATAGAAGATCGTTTTCCTATTCAAAATAATGCTGTGTCAAATGTAAAGATTGTGTTTTTTGCCCCGTTGACAGGTACAATTTCTCAAGGCTTTAATGTTAAAAAAAACCATTTAGCGGTAGATATTGTTGCCAAACAAAACACAGCTGTTAAAGCCATTGCAGATGGAACCGTTATTTTTTCTGGTTGGACAACAGAAACTGGTTATGTAATAATTTTAAAGCATGCATACGATTATATTTCTGTTTATAAACACAACGGAAACCTGCTAAGATCACAAGGAGACCTTGTTAAATCTGGTGAAGTTATTGCCAGCGTTGGCTCTACCGGAGAACTTACAACGGGTCCGCATTTACATTTTGAACTTTGGAGCGGTGGTTATGCCATTAATCCTACAAACTTGATCGATTTTTAATTATGAGCATAAAATCAGTATTTGCAATTCCGTTTGCTAAAATTGCCACAAAAAGAGTTTTTAAGTGGGCAAATAACCCACATAAAACGCAGGAAAAAGTATTTAAAAATTTAATTGCTAAAGCAAAAAATACTGCTTTTGGAAAAGATCATGATTTTAAAAGTATTGAAACTTATGATGATTTTAAAAACCGCGTAAAAATTACAGATTACGAAGGTTTACGAAGTTATGTAGACAGAGTTGTTGCTGGCGAATCTGATGTGCTTTGGATAGGAAAACCACTTTATTTTGCTAAAACTTCAGGTACAACTTCTGGCGCAAAATACATTCCCATTACAAAAGAATCGATGCCAACACACATTAAAGCTGCAAGAAATGCTTTGTTATTTTATATCACAGAAAAGAAAGATGCCAGTTTTGTAAATGGAAAGATGATTTTTTTACAAGGAAGCCCTGTTTTAAGCGATAAAAACGGCGTAAAACTTGGAAGATTAAGCGGCATTGTTGCACATTACGTACCTAAATATTTATTAAAAAATAGACTGCCAAGTTGGGAAACCAATTGTATTGAAGATTGGGACACCAAAGTAAATGCAATTGTAGAAGAAACCATTAACGAAGATATGTCTGTAATTAGCGGAATTCCTTCTTGGGTACAAATGTATTTCGAAAAATTGATTGAAAAAACAGGCAAAACGGTATCAGAATTGTTTCCTAATTTCAATTTCTTTATTTATGGTGGTGTAAATTTTGAACCTTATAAAAATAAATTCGAAAGCTTAATTGGTAAAAAAATCGATTATATTGAATTGTATCCTGCATCCGAAGGATTTATTGCTTATCAAGATAGTCAAACAGAAAAAGGAATGTTGTTGCAATTAAACTCAGGAATGTTTTACGAGTTTATCCCTGCAACCGAATTTTTTGATGAAAATCCTACACGAATTTCTTTAAAGGATGTAAAAATGGGCGTGAATTACGCGATCATTTTAAATACAACTGCCGGCCTTTGGGGCTATAATATTGGTGATACTGTAGAATTTACATCAACAAAACCATATAGAATAAAAGTTACTGGTAGAATTAAACATTTTATATCCGCCTTTGGCGAACACGTTATTGGTAAAGAGGTTGAGAAAGCATTAAAGGATTCAATTTCAGGAAAAAATATAACTATTAGTGAGTTTACAGTGGCACCACAAGTGGATCCAGAAAAGGGCTTACCGTATCATGAATGGTTTATAGAATTTGAAAATGAGCCAGATAATTTAGAGGAATTTGCATCAAATATTGATGCCTCTATGCAAGGACAAAACATTTATTATTTCGATTTAATTACGGGTAAAGTTTTGCGTCCTTTAATCATTAGAAAAGTTAAAAAAGGTGGTTTTCATGAATATATGAAATCTATTGGTAAATTTGGAGGGCAAAATAAAATTCCACAATTATCAGACAATAGAAAAATTGCTGATATTCTTAAGGATTTTTTAATAGATTAATACGATAAAATTATAAAATGGGAGGAGATTATTTATTTCTAGTTTTAGCACTAGGTTTGGTTATAGTTTATTTTTACAACAAATATAGAAGAAGACGGTAATGAGCACAATAAGAATTACAAAACTGTTTAATTTTGAAACAGGACACGCTTTATATGGGTATGATGGTAAGTGTAAAAATGTTCACGGACATTCTTATAAACTTTCTGTAACTGTTTCTGGAAAGCCAATAAAAGACAGTACAAACGTAAAATACGGAATGGTTATTGACTTTGGAGATTTAAAAAAAATTGTAAATGAAGAAGTTGTAGATGTTTTTGATCATGCAACCGTGTTTAATAAAAACACACCACATTTAGAATTGGCTAAAGAATTAAAAGACAGAGGTCATCATGTTATTTTAGTTGATTACCAACCAACTAGCGAAATGATGGTAATTGATTTTGCTGATAAAATTAAGAAGAGACTACCAGGAAAAATAAAATTGCATTCTATAAAACTATCAGAAACTGATACAAGTTTTGCAGAATGGTTTGCTAGTGAAAATTAATTGATAAAGTTTATCTGATATCAAAGAATAACAAATTGCTTGTTTTAAGATTTTTAATTTACTGAAAGACTTTTCTATGAAATTACTTAAATATATTTTAGCCTTATGTATTACTATCTCAATTTCTAGTTGTAGTAATAATAATTCTGATGTTCCTTTTTTTGAATTATCTAAAACAAATATTGCAGGCACCTATAATATTAAAAGCTTAAGTACAAATGCAAAGGCATCTGCGTTAGTATCAAATTTATCTGTACCAGTTTCTACCGCAACGAGTTTAGGTGAAACTTTTCAGGTAAATTTTTCATTAAATGCTGATGGCACATATATCGTTTCTGGAAGCTACGTTTTAGCTTCTACAATTACGCCTTCTGGGTTAACGCCAATAAAAGAAACAACAATAATATCTTTAGAGGACTCAGGATCTTATGAAATAGATACTATCGATAGCACAATTACCTTTTACTCATCTAAAGAAAACTTTATTAAAGGCACATTTAAAGTACTTGTCTTTAATGAAACTACTTTTTATTTAACTCAAGACATTGAAGAAGAAGTTGGGCAAATAACCACAGCAATTAAAACGAATATTAGTTTTACAAGAAATTAATAAGAACTTTTTTTTAAAGAAAGCGAGCTATCTCTGTAAGATGGCTCTTTTTTTTGCCTATAAACTTAGATTTACCATTAATTTTAATAAAGTCGATATTTCATTTCAAAAATAAAATTAAGAGAATTAAAAAGTAACTTTTAAACCAACAAACTAAAATACTAAAAATTAGATAGTTGTAATTAAATATTGTTTTCAAGAAAATTTGACGAAAAAAAAGATAGAAAACATTGATAAAAAAACGAGAATTTGTTTGTCAGAAACTCAAAAGATGTTATATTTGCACCGCTCTTAATAAGAACAGTATTAATTTTCTAATAAGATTTTTAATATTAGATTTTAAAAAGAGGAGATTAAGCTATAAATGCTTAAGTTCTTTAACATAAAGACTGCGAAAGTAGCTCAGGGGTAGAGCATCACCTTGCCAAGGT
>TARA_R110001606_G_scaffold210002_6_pt1 | contig 64003 bp, 60 predicted proteins | sample TARA_R110001606 | Tara Oceans TARA_R110001606 (sample SAMEA4398315) | marine metagenome | biome: Polar Biome; feature: [SRF] surface water layer (ENVO:00010504); material: water (ENVO:00002006), including particulate matter (ENVO:01000060) such as... | depth 5 m
CGCGGCTCAAGCCGCTCCAGACCTCGGCTAATGAGCACAGTCACCAGCACCGGCACCAGTACCCGCAGAATACCGTTGACACCAAAAGCTTCGGCATCATCCAGCCCCAGGAGTACCAGAGCCAGCTGTGCGAGAGCGCCGGCGATCACTGCCAGTGGCCAGTCGAGCAGCAGCGTAACCGCAGTCAGTCCAATAAAATGAAAAGTCAGTCCATTGTCGAAATCGCGGCGCACCAGCCAGAGCACGAACAATACGAAAATACTGCCAAAGCAAAGGTGCTGTCGGCGCTCATCGGCGAGCAACTCAACCCAGGACACTCTGGCCAAAGCCCAGAGAGCCGCCAGGGCAAACAACACAAGGCCGAGTATCAATTGCACAGGAGTCAACAGGGCGACTGAGAGCATGGGGTAACCTCGTACGGATGACCACGCGAGCATAGCACCAAGGCCTTTGGTGCTCACGGCATTGAATGATGCACTAACATGACGAAATACTATGGGCGTAGGCCCAATTGTGCACAAAAGAGGCTGATGCAATCTGCGGCAGCAGGGACTAGAATAAGATCATCGTTAGTCAAGCCAGCCCCCGCAGCCAAGCGTTGCGCCAAAGCCAAAGGTGCCAGCATGCCCAGCCGCCTCTACCCAGAAGACCAGGAACGCGTTGATGCGTACCTAAATCAGCCGGCTAACCGCGTCGAGCGCAAGCCTTTCAATGTCTGGCTGTTGCTCGGAGTTATTCTTGCCTCAGTTATTGGCATGGGGCTGATCGCACGCATGCTCGCCTCACTGGTGCTTGTGTAAAGGGCGCCCCTGGCTTGACCGACCCGGATCATTCTTTGTGTCGAGTCTCTCCCATGTCCCATGTAGCAACATCCGAATCTCTACCCCGCATTCTGGTCGTGGGTGGTGGTGCCGGCGGCCTAGAGCTGGCTACCCGTTTAGGTCGCAAGCTGGGCAAGCGCAACAAGGCGCTGATCACCCTGGTTGATACCAACATGACTCATATCTGGAAGCCATTGCTCCATGAAGTGGCGGCTGGGTCACTGAACTCCAGTGGTGATGAACTCAACTATGTAGCCCAGGCCAAGTGGAACCATTTTCATTTCCAACTGGGTGCCATGGACGGTATCGACCGCGAGAGTCGCGTGATCTACCTGCGGTCAATCCAGGACGAAAACGGCGAGGAACTCATTCCCCCACGGGAAATCGCCTATGACTATCTGGTCGTCTCGGTAGGCAGCAACACCAATGATTTCAACACCGAAGGCGCCGCAGAACATTGCCTGTTTCTCGACACGCGAGAGCAGGCCGAACGCTTTCACCGGCTGCTGCTCAACCAGTACATGAAGGCCCAGGCCAGCAGCGCAGGTCAGATCAGCGAGAAGATCAACGTCGCAATTATCGGCGCTGGCGCCACAGGGGTAGAGCTGGCTGCCGAATTGCACCACGCAGCACGCCTGTTGCAGGCATATGGTCTGGACCGCATTCGACCTGAGGATCTGCACATCAACCTGGTTGAGGCCAGTGGACGTGTTCTGCCCGCTCTTCCTGAGCGCATCAGCGAGCCGGTGACCCATACGCTGAAAGAACTGGGCGTACATCTGCACACCGGCTCTCCAGTCAAGGCGGTAACGGCCGAGGGGCTGCTCCTGGCAAACGGTGAGCATATCGCTGCCTCACTGAAGGTGTGGGCTGCGGGCATAAGAGCCCCCGCCTTTCTTGCCCAACTGGGCCTCGAGACCAACCGGATCAATCAACTGGCGGTGTACACCACGCTGCAGACGACCCTGGACTCACGCATTTTCGCATTCGGCGATTGCGCAGCATGCCCCACCGGCGAGGACGGACGTTTCGTTCCGCCGCGTGCGCAGGCAGCTCATCAACAGGCCTCCCTGCTGGCAAAAAACCTCAAGCGGGCTATCGAAGGCAAACCATTACAGGAATACGTTTATCGGGATTACGGGTCACTTATTTCCCTCTCGACCTTCAGCGCAGTGGGCAATCTCATGGGCAATCTCACAGGCAGCGTGATGCTTGAAGGCAAGTTGGCGCGGATGTTCTACGTATCCCTCTACCGTATGCATCAGATGGCGCTCTACGGCGTTCCACGCACCTTGATGCTGATGCTCAGCGACAGAATCGGCAGCAGCACGGCGCCCAGGCTGAAGCTGCACTAGGGGGCGCGTTCTGTCAGGCGGGCGTGGCTACTGAGAGTGGCACGTCCGAACAGGCTCAGCCGACCGGACAGGAAAATCAGACACACGAAGAACCGGCAAGGTGCCGATGCAGTGCTGATTGGTATGGGGACTTTCTACTGAAGGGATTTGAGTGGTGGGTCGTGTAGGATTCGAACCTACGACCAATTGGTTAAAAGCCAACTGCTCTACCAACTGAGCTATCGCGGAATTACCTAAAACGTCCTGACTTGAGCAGTAACTGTCGTTACATATCCCCTGCCAAGGCGCGCCATTTTACCGGGCGCAGTCAGACTGTCAACCCTAAAAATGCGCTTGTAGACACTATCTTGAAAAAGCACCTGTGATTCCCGCAATTAACTCGCGCAGTACTCGCACGACAACACCCGAAATCGCACCCAAGCGCCTCAGACACCAACTGGCGGCCACAAAAAAGCCCGCCAATGGCGGGCTTGATCTTGCCGGACAACTCAGCGCCTGAAGGCTTAGAGCTGCGGGCCTGCCTGAACAATCTCGGGCGCAACCTCAAATTTCTTGAAGTTATCGACAAACAGCTTGGCCAGTGTCTGCGCTGCAGCGTCGTACTCTGCCGGATCTGCCCAGGTATTGCGCGGGTTCAGCAAATTGCTATCAACACCGGGTACTGAAGTCGGCACATCAAGATTGATCACCGGTAAATGCTCGGTCTCGGTACCGATCAGCGCACCGGACTGCACAGCGGCGATGATCGCTCGGGTAGTCGGAATACTGAAGCGCTTGCCCGTACCGTAGCTGCCACCGGTCCAGCCGGTATTGACCAGGTATACCTTGCTGCCAAAGGCGTTGATGCGCTTGATCAACAACTTGGCATATTCGCCCGCCGGGCGTGGGAAGAACGGCGCGCCGAAACAGGTAGAAAAGGTCGATTTGATGCCATCACCAGAGCCCATCTCGGTTGAACCGACAAGCGCGGTATAACCGGAAAGGAAGTGATAGGCCGCCTGCTCATTGTTGAGGATCGACACTGGAGGCAGAACGCCGGTCAGGTCGCAGGTCAGGAAGATAATCGCATTAGGCTCACCAGCCCGGTTGGCTTCCACACGCTTTTCAACGTGCTCAAGCGGATAGGCAACACGGGTATTCTGGGTCAGGCTAACATCAGCATAGTCTGCTGTACGGCTCTGGGGATCAATAACGACGTTCTCGATAATGGACCCGAACTTGATCGCCTTCCAGATCACCGGCTCGTTCTTTTCCGACAGATCGATGCACTTGGCGTAGCAACCACCCTCGATGTTGAAAACGCTGCCGGTCGCCCAGCCGTGCTCGTCATCACCGATCAGGTTACGTGCCGGATCAGCTGAAAGTGTGGTCTTGCCCGTACCGGACAAACCGAAGAACAGGGTAGTGTCACCCTCGTCACCAACGTTGGCAGCGCAGTGCATCGGCAGAACGTCCTTGGCTGGCAGCAGGAAGTTCTGTACCGAGAACATTGCCTTCTTCATTTCACCGGCGTACTGCATGCCCGCCAACAGCACCTTGCGCTCGGCAAAATTGATAATCACACAGCCATTGCTGTTGGTGCCATCGCGCTCGGGCTCACAAACAAAATGCGGTGCATTGATGATTTGCCAGCGATCCTTGGCAGCAGGATTGAATTGGTCAGGATTGATAAAAAGCGTACGACCGAAGAGGTTGTGCCAGGCTGTTTCGGTGGCCATCACCACGGGCAGATAATGCTCCGGATCAGCGCCTACATGCACGTGGGATACGAAGCTGGTGCGCTCGGCCAGGTAGCCCGCAACGCGCTCCCATAGTGCGTCAAACTTGTCCGCCGGGAACGGGCGGTTAATCGGCCCCCATGCTATGGAGTCACGCGTCGATGATTCCTCGACTATGAAACGGTCCATGGGTGAACGGCCGGTGCGCTCACCGGTCTTGACCACGAGTGCGCCGTTGTCAGCCAACTGACCTTCGTTACGCTGAATAGCCAGCTCAACGAGGTGGGGAATACTCAGGTCGGTATAAACCGTATGGTTACTGTGCGTCATCAAACCTCATCCTCGTTCGGCGTGGGCCGAAATCTCCATGGGACCGACAGATCGGCCTCAGCTCATCGTGTGTACGCCAGGTCAGCGCGCGGGCGCGCCATTATGCCAAAAAAATACCAGCCGCGCTAAACCTGATCAGTACTACTTGTTGATCATGACCATAGACAATCGCTATGTGTCTGAATTGTGATGCATATCTTGCGCCAACGAAGATCAATGCAACCGTTTGGCATGCTCCTGCGCGGAGTGAAACAACGCCTCCAGGCGAGACCGATCGAACAGATAACGGGTGTTACAGAACTGGCAGTCGATCTCGATTTCACCGTTTTGCTCGTCCAGCAGGGCCATCGCGTCATCGCGACCCAGGCTGACCAGTGCATTGCCCGAGCGCTCCATCGAACAACTGCACTCGAATCGCACTCCCCGGTGATCAAACAAACGCACGTCCTCCTCGTGAAATAGCCTGCGCAGGATCGTTGCGTTGTCCAGAGACAGGAGTTCCTCAGCGGTGAGAGTGTCGGCAAGAATATTCAAATGCTCCCAGGTCGCCGCGCGCTGCTCCAGGTCAGGCTGCCTGTCGGCAGGCAGCGCCTGCAGCAACAACCCCCTGGCCGAGCGTCCGTCAGCCTGCAGACGAAAGCGGGTGGGCAATTGCTCGGAGTTCTCAAAGTAACCGTTGAGGCACTCGGCCAGGTTAGCGCCATCCAGCGAAACGATCCCCTGGTACCGCTGTCCTTCCTGCGGATCTACCGTGATGGCAAGGATTCCGCCAGGCATCAGATCGGCCAGACTGCCGTCAGTCACATTTTCATTGTAACGGGCAATACCCCGCACTGCCTGATCGCTGGCGCATTCGACCATTAACGTGGAAACAGGACCCGTCGAAGTCGCCTGTAGTATCAGCAGACCATCAAACTTGATCGTGGTCGACAGCAGAACTGCAGCAGCAAGCATCTGCCCCAACAACTCACGAACCGGTTCTGGATAGTCATGCTTGGCCAGCACTTCTCGATAGCTGGTTTCGAGCGCTACCAGTTCACCGCGTACGTCGGCGTTTTCAAACAGAAAACGCTGGGTGGTATCTTGATAAGCCATGTTCGGCCTCCGACAAATCGCAATTATACCCCTTCAGCCTTCCTCCGGTGAATTGCGTGCATTGCGAAACTGGTGGATCTGCCGACGCTGCTTCTTGGTTGGCCGGTGCTCACTGATCAGGAGCCCAGGACCCATGGCCTTGCGCTTGGCCGCGGCCTCCTCGCGTTGACGAATGCTGTCGGCAGTTTCTTCATAGAGCAACTGCGCCTCAGCCGCCCCACGGCGTTGGCCGCTAAGATCGAGAATGACCACCGTTCGCTGCTCCATGCCCTGACGAATCTGCAGCTGATCACCAACTTTAGGCTCCTTGCTCGGCTTGCAACGGTCCCCTTGGCACTGCACCTTCCCGCCTTCTATGGCTGCCTTGGCAAGTCCTCTGGTCTTGAAAAACCGAGCGGCCCAGAGCCATTTATCCAACCGCACCTTGCTATCATCGCCCATAGGGTCTGTACTCCTCTTTCAGGCCGAGTGTATCAGGCTTGTCGCCGCCCTTGACTTGCCCCATGATGCGCGCCAAATGCACAGGGAGCTGCCTGCGTGAAAACTTTTGACCACCTCAATGTTATCGGGTTGCGCGAGTGGATTGGACTGCCTGAACTGGGCATCGATCAAATCATGGCAAAAATCGATACCGGGGCGAGAACCTCCGCGTTACACGCCAGCGATATCGAGACGTTCGAACGCGCAGGTGAAACCTGGGTGCGCTTCAATGCTCATATTGGTAGCCAGAAGAAGCAACGGCTACAGCGTTGCGAGGCGTTACTGGTGGAGTACAAGACCGTTCGCAGCTCCAACGGTCACATGCAGGAACGCCATGTCATACGCACCCCGTTGGTACTTGGCGATCGTTGTTGGTCAGTCTTTTTTACCCTGACCTGTCGCAAGTCCATGCGTTATCGGGTACTGATGGGCTGTACTGCGATGCTGGAAGGAGAGCTGGTGATCGATCCCGGTCACCGCTTTGTCCAGGAAAAACCCCAAACCTCACTGTTTGCCGTAAAACCCTGAAGGAATCATCATGAAGATTGCGGTGCTGTCGCGTAACGCCAACCTCTACTCCACCCGCCGGCTCGTTGAAGCAGCCCGCGAACGCGGCCATGAGGTACGTGTGATCGATACCCTTCGAGCCTATATGAACATCGCCAGCCACAAGCCCACCATTCACTACAAAGGTGCGGTACTTGAAGGCTTCGATGCAATTATTCCGCGCATCGGCGCATCGGTTACCTTCTACGGCGCAGCAGTGTTGCGCCAGTTCGAGATGATGGGGGTCTTTCCCCTGAACGAGTCGGTTGCTATTACGCGCTCCAGGGACAAACTGCGGTCATTGCAGTTGCTGGCACGCAAGGGCGTCGGTTTGCCGGTGACCGGTTTCGCCCACTCCCCCGACGACATTCCGGACCTGATCAGCATGGTCGGCGGGGCGCCACTGGTAATCAAGCTGCTCGAGGGCACACAGGGCATCGGTGTAGTGATGTGCGAAACCGAGCAGGCTGCTGAATCGGTACTCGAGGCGTTCATGGGTCTGAAAGCCAACATCATGGTGCAGGAATATATAAAGGAAGCGGGTGGAGCTGACATACGCTGCCTGGTCGTTGGCGAAAAGGTGATTGCGGCGATGAAGCGCCAGGCCAAACCCGGCGAGTTCCGTTCCAACCTGCACCGCGGGGGCAGCGCCAGCCTGATCAAGATCACCCCCGAGGAACGGATGACCGCAGTGCGTGCAGCCAAGGTAATGGGCTTGAACGTGGCCGGCGTGGATATTCTGCGCTCCAATCACGGCCCGGTGGTGATGGAGGTCAACTCCTCTCCCGGCCTGGAAGGCATCGAGTCCACCACTGGTCGAAACATCGCCGGGCTGATCATTGAGTACATCGAAAAGAACGCCAAACCCAATCAGACACGAACCAAGGGCGAAGGCTGATCCTTAATCGCGCTGACAGGCTGCCGCCAGGTCGCGGTAGTCCTCCACAGCGTCAAACTCCTCGGTATCACGAAGCGCACCGCGACTGTCCGGTTGCCTGACCGCCAGCAGGTGGCCTATTCCGTAATCGCGAGCAGCGCGCAGGATTCCCAGGCTGTCGTCGATAAACAGCGTACGCTCGGGATCGAAAGGTACCTCGGCGCGCAAGGCGTCCCAGAAAGCTGGCGCTTCCTTCGGAAAACCAAAATCGTGGGAACTGATCAACCGCTGAAAATAAGTTCGCAGCTCGATGCGTTCAAGCTTCAATGACAGCGAGCCGCGGTGCGCATTGGTGATCAGTATCACGTCACGACCGCTGGCCTGTAGCGCACGGAGAAATACGTCCGCATCAGGTCGCAGGCTGATCAGGTGCGCCACTTCTCGCTTGAGCTCGACAATCGGCATGTCCAGTTCGCGGGTCCAGAAGTCCAGGCAGTACCAGTCCAGTTGCCCCTGCTTCTCCTTCATCAGGGGATAGATCTCGGACTTGGCCCACTCGATCGACTGACCGTGATGTTCAGCGTAGCGCTGGGGGAGATATTCAACCCAGAAATGGTTATCAAAGTGCAGGTCCAGCAGGGTGCCATCCATATCCAGAAGGACGGTATCGATGTTGTTCCAGTAAATCATGGGTGTTTGGGCTTTGGTGACATGAGCCGCTATGATACCCAAGCCACACGCTGTTAACCACGGAGCCCCCCAATGCCAAAACTGCCCGAAACACTCGAGGCACAGATCGTCGCAAAGAGTCGATTGTTTACCGTCGAGCAGGTGCAGTTGCGTTTCAGCAACGGCGTAGAACGTACCTACGAGCGTCTGGTAAACCGCAGCCAGGGTTATGGAGCGGTTATGGTCATAGCCATGCAGGATGAGCGCCACGCTTTATTGATTGAGGAATACTGCGGCGGTATGGGTAACTACCAGATGTCGGTTCCAAAGGGCCTGGTTGAACCAGGTGAGGATGTGCTTGATGCCGCCAATCGTGAATTGATGGAGGAAGCCGGGTTCGGCGCTCGCCGGCTGGAATATCTGACTCACTTATCCCTTTCGCCCAACTACATGAGCCAGCAGATCTCGGTGGTGCTGGCCCGCGATCTGTACGAGAAACGCTTGCCAGGCGACGAGCCCGAACCCATGCGGGTCGACAGTGTGGATCTCTACCGGCTCAGTGAGTTGGCGGCCCGCGAGGACTTTACCGAAGGCCGTGCCCTGGCTGCACTCTATCTGGTGCGCGATCTGCTTGAGCAGAGGGGCGAATTGCACAGATGAGTACATCCTTCAACAACCTTCCTTTCGATACAGTTGCCTTGCTGGAGTTGACTGACCGGGCGGGGAAAGAAACCTTGAAATGGTGGCGCAAGGAGCCCGAGGTTACCGCCAAACCGGATGACTCACCGGTAACTGCCGCGGATCTTGCCGCACACCACATGATCCTCGCCGGCCTGCGCGAACTGACGCCCGACATCCCGGTACTCTCGGAAGAAGATGCGGATGTCCCAATGAACGAGCGAGAAAGATGGCAGCGTTTCTGGCTGGTCGATCCGCTCGACGGAACCAAGGAATTCATTGCCGGTACCGATGAGTTCACCGTCAATATTGCGCTGGTCGAGCAAGGGCAGATCCGCTTCGGCGTGGTGGGTGTCCCGGCCCGCGATAAACTCTACTGGGGCGGCCTGGAACTGGGCGCCTGGCGCCGCGCAGACGGAGAACCCGCCGAAGCCATTCGCTGCCGCCATGCCAGCAATGCCTTGACCGTGGTTGCCAGCCGCAGGCACACCAGCCCCGAACAGGAGGCGCTGCTCAGCCGCTTGAAATCCCTGCAGCAGGTCGAGCTGGTGAATATTGGCAGCTCGCTCAAGTTCTGCCTGCTGGCTGAGGGCAATGCCGATCTCTACCCCCGGTTCGCCCCAACCAGTCAATGGGATACCGCCGCAGCCCAGGCTGTGCTGGAGGGCGCAGGTGGACAAGTGCTGGGGCTGGACGGCCAGCGATTCGGCTATCCGACCCGTGAAACCTGGCTCAACCCTCACTTTGTTGCAGCAGGCAAGTTGCCTTCCGATCTGCTGCAGGCTCTAGGGCTTGGCAACTGACAGGACACACACCGCAACGAAACAGCGTCTGGACAGGCAGTCACTGCCAGGCGCACCATGAATCCAGAATTTCGCGCCCCCCTGCCCCGGAGTCATCCATGTTTTTTCGCCGTATCCCCGAACACAAGATGCGCCTTCCCTCACCTGAGGAGGCTCTGCCCGGCCGTGATGAACCCATCCCGACCAGCCAGACCCATGCCGTGCTGGGCACTTCCATACATTCCCCCTTTCCAGCGGGCATGCAGCAAGTCATTTTTGGTATGGGCTGCTTCTGGGGCGTGGAAAGGCTTTTCTGGAAGATTCCTGGTGTGCATACCACTGCTGTTGGCTACAGCGCTGGGCTGACTCCCAACCCTACTTACGACGAGGTGTGCTCGGGCATGACCGGCCACAACGAGGTGGTTCTGGTTGTTTTTGATCCAGACGCAGTGAGTTTCGAGGAACTGCTCAGAGCTTTCTGGGAGAACCATGACCCCACACAGGGTATGCGTCAGGGCAACGACACCGGCACTCAATACCGTTCCGGCATTTATGTGAACAATCCGGGACAGCAGGCTGCGGCGGAAGTCAGCAAGGCCAGTTACGCCGACCTGCTGATGCAGGCCGGCAAGGATTCTGTTACTACAGAAATCATTCCCGCCCCCACCTTCTACTATGCCGAACCCTACCATCAGCAATACCTGCACAAGAACCCGGGCGGCTACTGCAATCTTGCCGGTACGGGCATCTGCATGCCCGGCAGTTGATCAGCCGCGCCGACTCAAGGACTCCAGACAGTTCCCGGTGAGTTCCGTGAGACGCTGAAACGCCGCGAACTGAGCTTTGCTCAAGGGTCTACCCGACAGGCGCATATCGCCGTAAAGCACGCCAATTCGTCGGGTACCGGCCATTACCGGAGCAATGAAGAACGGACCCGCGCCCAGCCAGCTGGCAATATCGGGCGTTATCAGGTCCTGCAGCACGCTGCTGCTTGGCGGACCCATCCAGATCACTTCATTGTTTTGCAGCGCGTAGCTGAAAATATGTGGTTTTGAAGCCACACAGGGTAAATCGAAGTTTTGAGACCAGCTTTGCGTCCCCTTACCGGCTACACGGCGCGCCCGAAATCGTGTCTGATTGTCTGCCAGCACAGCAAGCATGACTCGCTCAAGCCCAGCCCCCAGGTGTAATCCATTCATGACACCGGTCAGAGTATTCTCGACATTGATCGGACTTTTGACCATCAAGACCATATTTTGTACGGACAGCTTGAGCATCTCGACGTTCGGCTGCAGCAGCGGCTCCTGCACCGCTGTGCGGGCAGACTGCGCGGGCACAGCGTCCATGTGCAAAAGCTCGGAGAGATCCAGCGGCAAGTCATCGGTACGGGGAATCCAGGCCCCGAGGTCGGCGTTGGAGCAGGTACCCGCGACCCGTACCGCCTCGTTGGCACTAGCCAGAATCTGTTGCATGGCCTCCTCCCGCGTAGTGCCAGTCAACTCTGCGACCGGGTCCAGCAGGGCCTGCATTGCCTCCCCGGCCCAGCCCGCACGGGCAGCTTCGGCAATGGAAGAGCCCAGGGTAACGGCGCGTGCGGCAGGTCCTGAGGAGTCATGGCTGGCTTTGACCAGCTGACCGATCTCACCCATGTTCCATGTCTTGAGCAAACCGAAGGTCAGCTGATCAAAACTGGCGCCCAGAATTCGTTTTACCGTCTTGTCCCGATCAACCCCGGGCACTGCCAATGCGTCTGCGAGGACATCGGCCTGCTTTGCGCCATAACTCCAGAACGCCATCTCGCCAAGATGGCGCAAGAGCGTCGCAATGAAAATCTCTTCCTTTTCCGGCAGTGCCCGGTAATCCGCAAGATTGCGCGCCTGCATCGCGCCATGGAAAGACCGCGCCAATAGTGATTGCAGCTGCTCACGCGGCGAATCCTTGAGCAGGCCATCAAGCAGGCTGACCGACAGACCGATCATGCGTACCTGATCAAAACCAATCACCACGACAGCCCGCGAAATGGTCCTGATTACTTCACGTCCCGGGTTGCAATACACACTATTGCTGATCCGCAGAACCTTGGAAGTAAGTGAAGCATCGCGCAGAAGAACTTCTGCCAGTTGCTTGACTGAAGCGGTTCGGGACTGGGAAAGCCGCAGCAGGTCATGAACGACCACCGCCATCGCAGGCAGTTCGGCATTATTCAGGCGGGCCGTCCATTGCGCCAGACCATGTATTTCATCGCTCAAGTCGAGGCCCTTATTCTTGTCTGAATATTACAAAGTGATATCAATGTAACATCCGCGACTGGCTGTCGTGAACTGTAAGAGCACAGCTGTAGCTTGGCCAGCTCAACGGGCCTGTTAGACTGCGCGCCCTGCCACTCTTACCGCACCAGGATGACACCATGCAGATGACACCGCGCCGGGCGATTGCCAGCATGCATATTGCCGCGCTCATGTTTGGGCTTACTGGCATCTTCGGCAAGCTCACCCAGGCTGGGCCCATTGCAATCGTTCTGGGAAGAGCATTCTTTGCCGTGCTCGCGCTGCTGATTTTTGCTCGAATTTTCAGCTCCCCGATCTTGCGCGGTATCAACAGAACGCGCTTCGTGCAATTGGCGGTTTGCGGCATTCTCCTGGGCGTGCACTGGCTGACTTTTTTTCACGCGGTAAAGATTGCCGGCGTCGGTATAGCCACACTGGGTTTTGCCAGCTTTCCGGCCTTCGTAGTCCTTTTGGAATGGCTATTGTGGAAAGAGTCGGCAAGTCGCATGGACCTGCTCAAGGTAATGTTGATCTGTATCGGACTGGTATTGGTCACGCCCGACTTCAGCCTCGGAAATCAGGCAACAGCCGGTCTGCTTTGGGCCCTGCTGTCAGGCTTCTGCTTTGCCGGCGCCTCCGTAGGCAATCGCTACACCGCAGGCGACCTGCACCCTGTCCAGGTCGCCTGCTGGCAGAATCTGGTCATACTGGCGTGTCTGCTGCCATTCACTCCCATGGCGCTTGGCCAAATGGCAGCCTTGGACTGGCTATGGATTGCATTGCTCGGACTGCTCTGCACCGGACTGGCACACGGTCTGTTTGTGGCCAGCTTGCAGGTGCTCAAAGCCAGGGTGGCTTCGTTATTTTTTGCACTGGAACCGGTCTATGGCATCTTGTTTGCCTGGTTCCTGTTTGCCGAGCAACCCACCCTTTTCATGCTGTTCGGTGGGGTTCTGATCGTATCGGCACTGGCTTTGGTGCAACGGCCACCAAAACCAGCCTGAGGCTCACTCCTGAGCAGGTCGCGCGGAGGCAGTGAAAACATTCAAGCCCGGGTTTCTATCAGCCTTACCCAGCGATCGGCGGTCGGCAGCTTGCCGGCTGCGAGCTTGATGCACACAAGCAAGGGGACTGCGATCAATACCCCAACCGCTCCCCACAACCAGCCCCAGATAAACAACCAGATGATCAGAATCAGAGGGTTCAATCGCATGTTCTTACCCAGCACCAGCGGCGTGACGAACTGCGCTTCGAGCAGATTGATGGAGAAGTAAATCAATACCGGTAGAGCTGCCAGGGCTACCGGGCCGTATTGGGCAAGCCCCGCAAGACACAACATCGCCATGCCGAAGATAGGCCCTACATATGGCGCAAAATTCAGCAACCCGACCAGCACTCCCCAGAGCAGGGCGTCTTCCACCCCAAATAACCACAAAGCCAACCCCGTCGTCATACCCAGCCCGGCGTTGATGACACTGACCGTTCCGATATAACGCGAAAGCTCCAGCTGAATCGTACCCACTAGGTTGACCCTGTCCTCGCGCGCATCTGGCGGAACGAATATATGGATATAGGCATTGAATAAACGCGGACCGAAAATCAGCAGGAACAGAATCAGAATGACGCAGGTAAGAAGCTGGGCTATCACCACAGGTGTAGCTGCAAGAATGGCGACCATCAGCTCCATTCCGCCCTGTTTTACGCGCTTGCTGACCGTTTCAGCGGCATCACTGGACGACTGGATGACAGGCTGTGGTGCGGGCTGCTTCTTCTTTCCTTCAAAGAGCCCGAAGAAACTGAAACCCTCGGATTCAGCTTCCTGATTGGCAGTCTGGACCGGAACTGACTGAGATGATTCAGTCAGATTATCGAGCTGTGCGGTCATTCGCTCGGATAACTCGGGCAATTGTCTGGCCCACTTTTGTGCGGGCTCGGCAAGCTCGATGGCCAGAATCGTAAAGGGCCCACCGATGGCGCAAATCATCAGAATGGCCGACAGTGTCCTGGGCACATAGAGTCGCTTCAGCACCGCCACCAGCGGGCTGAGCAGTAGCGTAAAGAGCAGGGCTACAACCAGCGGCATCAATAATGACTTGGCAAAATAAAGGGTATATAGAAGTGCAAGGGCCAGAAGCCAGACCGCTACCCGATACATAGGTGACTTGCGTTGGCTTACGACCTCCCGTGAAAAAGACTGCCGCTCGGCGCCGAGCGACTCACCGCTATCGGCGGCGGTCAAACGATATCTCCTCCCGTAGCGACAGCATCAGCCACCTCCGCCTCGCCTCCACCAGTAAGGGTGCTTGCCAGCGACTTCAATCGCCACAGGTGCATACCGGTCATGCTCGCCGATACAAGTCTGGACCTTCCACTGCTACCCAGGAGGCCCAGCGCTATCCCGCCAGCAGCGCCAGCACCGATGAGAATCCAGGGAGAGAGGCTGCGCAGGTAGGCCACGCGCTCGCGACCATTGAGCTTCAAGAGGCTTTGCTCCAGAGACAACTTACCGTCGAGCTGGCGAATATTTTCAATCAGTTGTTTTCGCGGCACTCTCAGCACCCTCCTTGAACGCCTGCAGATGTTCGCGGGTTGCCGCGAAAGCCCAACTCTTACGATAACGTTTGATGCTCCACCCGATGATCACCAGGGGAATAATCTGCACTGCGATAAATACACCTATTGCTGCTGCCACGGATTGGACAGGCAGAAAAACCAGCCAGGCCGCCATAACTGAAAGACCCATCCAGGCAAGGACGATCAGCGGCACTGCGACAAGGGCGAGCAGAACAATCCGTTTGGTGTCGCCCAGTGCAAGGCTAAGCTCCATCCTCGCAAGCTTAGCCAGATCACCCCCGGCCGAGACTGCATGCTTGAACCAATCTAGCCAGGCTTGAATTTCATCCTGCCCAGGCTCGGGGCCTTTCCCAGGATCGCCACTCTGCAGATTGGTTGCGCCTGGGATCTCGCTCATTTCCTGCTGTACAGCTGCGAGATGAGGAATCCAGCTGCGAATGCGATGCCAAGGCTGGCAAGCGGCTTTTCCTGAACATAGTTGTTAGCTTGGTTGCCAAGCTCGCCGGCTTTTGCCTTGCCCTTCATAAACTGATCAGACGCTTCGTTCTTGAGATCCAGACCCGCTGCTTCTGCTGCGTGCTTGAAGTGTTCCTTGGCTTCTACAAGATTGCTGTACGCTGCCATAACTGCCTCCTTACCTGCGTCTTTTTCGCTATTGACCGTTGTGTTCCCGGTTACCGGTGTACTCTTTTTTGCTTCAGCCATGGTCGAGCTCCTTAAAGTTGAGATCCTGAAACGTAATCGTCCGGCCTTGTGAGCCGGACACAATTTTTGACACTGCCAATGGCGATACGTTCCACGGCAGATTACGCTCCTTGGTGCGCAGCGGCCCGATACGGAAGGTCGGGTGGCGCCACAACTAAGGGACAAGACTAGCCGACTGAGCGGTTATTGCCAGTTTCGGGCCTCCCCGGCCACCCATACAAAACGAATTTTAAGCCGTCACGGCTCACCTGCCAGCCAGTCCAGGCGCCAGCCGCCACTGCCCGATTGCGCCAATTGGCTGGCGAGCCAGGGTAAGGCCTCTTCCAGCTCTTCCCAGAGCGGCCATGGCGGGTTGATCAACATGAGACCAGAGCCATTGAGACCCAGGGAAGTATCGGCCGGCCGCACCGTCAGCTCTACTCTCAATACTTTGGGTAAGCCGGCGCCTGCAATCTGCCGATAGAATTCACGTAACAAGCGCTCATCCTTGATTGGATACCAGAATGCGATAACCGTCTGGCGCATCCGCTGGACCCCAACCTGAATGGACGCGAGACAACGATCAAAATCATCACCCCGCTCGAAAGGGGGATCCAGCAGCCAGAGCGCGCGTTTTTCGGCAACTGGCAAAAATGCCTTGGCCAGCTCGTACCCATCGCGCTGGTGAACCGCAACACGGTGATCGCCAACAAAATGCTCACGCAGGGTTGCGGCATCTACTGGATGCAGCTCGCTTAGAATCATTCGATCCTGCTCGCGCAGTCCGCCCGCAATCAATTGCGGAGACCCAGGGTAGTAACGCAGCTGCGCGTCCGGGTTTTGTGCCACGACACTGTTTACATAGCCCTGCAGCAAGAGCGGCAGATCCTTTCGATCCCAAAGCCGCGCTATGCCGTCGAGATACTCACCGGTCTTGCCGGATGCATCGCCCTGCAGATCGTAAAGCGCGGTGCCCGCATGGCTATCGAGATAACAATAGGGCGCTTCCTTGCGCTGCATAAGCTGAGACATGCGCAGGAGCACTGCATGCTTGAAGACATCGGCATGGTTTCCGGCATGGTAACTGTGGCGGTAATTCATCTAGCGGATTCCATAAAAATCAGAGCGCGGAATTCTACGCGCTCTGCGGCAGTGCGGCGAGGAGCTCAGGCCTGCTGGCTGCTGGGCGTCACTCGCAGCACTTCTTCAATAGTGGTTTCTCCGGCCGCAACCTTCTGCGCACCCGACAACCGGAGGCTGTGCATACCTTCCTTGTACGCCTGTCTGCGCAAGGCGTTCAGGTCGATATCCGATTGCACCAGAGGCTTGAGCGGATCGCTCAGAGTCATCAACTCGTATACCCCTGCGCGCCCGCGGTAGCCGGTCTCTCGACACTCCACGCAGCCCACCGGTCGGTGGGCGCGGGTAGGCAGCGGCGCATTCCACGGGCGGGTCAACTCAACCCAGGCGTCAGCATCCACCTCGGCTGGCGCCTTGCAGTGGGGGCACAGGGTACGCACCAGACGCTGCGCCATGACGCCCAGGACCGTTGCCTTGATCAGATAGGCTGGCACGCCCAGCTCGATCAAACGACTGATCGAGCTGGGCGCATCGTTGGTGTGCAGGGTCGAGAGCACCAAGTGGCCGGTAAGCGCCGCCTGAATGGCCATTTCCGCCGTCTCAAGGTCGCGGATCTCCCCCACCATGATGATATCCGGATCCTGACGCATCAGGGCGCGCACCCCACCCGCAAAGTCCAGATCTATGTTGTGCTGCACCTGCATCTGATTGAAGCTGTCCTCGACCATTTCGATCGGGTCTTCAATGGTGCATACGTTCACTTCAGGGGTGGCCAGTTGCTTGAGAGTCGTATAAAGCGTGGTCGTCTTGCCCGACCCGGTGGGCCCGGTAACCAGCACGATGCCGTTGGGCTGCCCAACCATTGCCTGCCAGCGCCGTTGATCCTCCGAAGAAAACCCCAACTGATCGAAACTGCGAAGCAGAACATCAGGATCAAAGATGCGCATCACCATCTTCTCCCCGAAGGCTGTGGGCAAGGTCGACAGGCGCAGTTCTATCTCATTTCCCTGGGGCGACTTGGTCTTTATCCGGCCATCCTGTGGCTTGCGCTTCTCAGCCACATTCATGCGCCCCAGGGTTTTCAAGCGGCTGACTACCGCAACCGAAACCTGCAGCGGGAACTGATATACGGTGTGCAATACGCCGTCGATCCGCAGTCGCACACTGCCCGCTTCTCGCCGGGGCTCGATATGAATATCACTGGCGCGCTGCTCGAAAGCGTACTGGAACAACCAGTCGACGATATTGACCACGTGGGCATCATTGGCGTCAGGCTCCTGGCTCATACTGCCCAGGCTGAGCAACTGTTCGAAGTTGCCGATGGCACTGCTTTTCTGATCCGTTGCGTTGGCGCCGGTAACCGAGCGTGCCAACCGGAAGAACTCCACTGAATAGCGCTGAATATCTGCCGGGCTGGCCACCACCCGACGAATTTCACGTTTGAGCACATGCACCAGATTGGTTTCCCAACTGCTGACAAAGGGTTGGGCGCTGGCGATCAGCACTTCTCGCTCGTTAACCTCCAGCGCGAGTATGCGATGGCGCTGGGCGAAGGCGAAGGACATCAGCGGGGTAACCGCTGCCACATTGATTTTCAGGGGATCAATACGATAAAAGGGCTGCTCTGCCTCATCGGCTAGCCAACGCGATAGTGTTTCCAGATCCAGTATCTTGCCTGGGCGCGACAGATCCGCAGGTGCCTGCCCGGCAATAAACTCCAGAGGGTGAAGTTTGGCGGTTTCTCCGGTGGCCGCGCGGCGCAACATGCTCAGCTGCTCCGCGGTTTCCATATTCAGACGACCCTGTGCAACCAGCACATTCAGAATGTCGCCCAGATCCAGCGGACGATCACTGCCGGGTATCGCCAGTTGCTTCAATGTCTCCACGCATCCTCCATTTCGCCAGATTGCATTGTGCTCAGGTATTCAGCTCGCGCCAGGCGTTGAGCTTGCGCAATCGCTGACCCTGCTTGCGCAGTGCATCCAGCAACAAGGGTTTCTGCTCATCGTCGATAGACGGATACTGCTCAAGCAGCGCCTGCAACTTGTTCAGCTCGCCAAACAGACGGTCGGGCTCAGGAACCGGCAGAAACTGGCGGAACTGGGACAAAAGATAGTACAAGCGGCCCAACCGCGGCTGCTGATCCATCCACTGACTCACTGCGGCATCCGGATCGTTATGGTGCGGCACCTTCAGCTCTTGGATTTCCTTGGCTACGGCCGCGAGCAGCCAGCGAGGCAAGGCCAGCACCCCGATACGGTCACCCTTGGGGGGCCGATTATGCTGCCACGCTGATTGCTCCAGCCACAATGCCAAACCGATGAACAGCTGCCCCCAGGTGAGCATATCCGCAGCCTCGGCAAATACCGCCGGAGCTTGGTCACGGGCAGTACGCCCATTTTCATCATCGGCCCAACCAGCCAGGACCAGTGGACGAAAACGATCAAGCAGGGCATCGAGCGGCCGGGTAAACTGCTGGGCACTCGATTTGGGTAGTGCCAGATCAAAGACCCCGAAAGAGGCACGCAACGCCGCCAAATGTGTGGTCATATCGCGAAACAACCGCCATTGCTGGGAAAAACGATATTGCTCAGCCAGGCGCTGGCTTTGCCCCAGCAACTGACGAGTCGAGCCGGCTATGACCTCATCGACGGTCGACTCAGCGGTCCACTCTGGAGGCTGCAGACGCAGGTCATAGCTGGATTGATCGAACAATCGGTAACCCCGTTCGGCCTTGCTGATGTCGCACGGCATCAAGGGCAGATCTGCAGCAAGCTCCAGAGCCAGCTCAAGAACCGCTACGGCCGGGCCCTGGCGAACTTCAAGCTCCAGCTCGCAGATGATTTCTTCGCGTTCATGCGCCACTACCTTGCCCGTATCCAGAGCTGCTTCCACCTCTACGGTTTCCAGCCCCTGCGCCGACTCACGCTCCCAACGCAATAACACCTTGGTGCGCTGAAAATCGGTGGTGAAGATTGGCTGCAGAAGACTCTTGTCCAGCTCGGCAAGCGCCTGTGGCCAGCAGCTGTCATCCAGCAGGCCCACATCAAGCTCCGGTTTATCTGGGTACCAGTCCCATTCATTGCGCTCGGACAGGCCGGACACGCTCTGTCCCCGGCTCTTGAGTGTCTGGATGAAACGATCTCCATCGCGACGCATGCGCAGGGCAACTTTCGCCCCGGCGAGATCCCGCTCAGGGCTGTCAAAATATTGATTAAGCAGCGGCCCTGATTGCCACTCGCCCTGGCGCCGCGCTTCAAGCAGCGGGTGTGTGCGCAACGCTTCGAGGGTTTCAGGCGTTGTGCGCAACTTGATTTCGGTTTCTTTGGCCATCGGGTGTCTCATGATCTCGATTGTGTTCAACAAGCACACTGGACAGAACGCGGCCCAGTATCGGAAATTTTGTGGCGCTGACGCCGGTCGCAACGCCCTTGGCTGATAACAGGCGTAGTGCGCGGGTCCGGCCATATATGTCTATTTAATGACGATATCGTGACGCTTTGGTGACGACGAACTGCTCAGCAACTATAATCTCGCGGCAAATACATCCCGGAGGCCTCATGCCCAGCAATCCTTTCCTCAGCCTGTTTGGCCGCTCACCCATTGGTCCGATGCAGCAGCATATGGCCAAGGCCCACGAATGTGCAGCTCAGTTGGTGCCGTTCATGGAAGCCGTGGTAGCTAATGACTGGACCGAAGCCGAACGCCTGCAACAGCACATTTCCCAGCTAGAACGCGACGCGGATAAATTGAAGAAGGATGTTCGAGTACACCTGCCCAAGAGCCTTTTTCTGCCTGTGCCACGGTCTGATCTGCTGGAATTGCTCAGTGTACAGGACAAAGTAGCCAATCGTGCCAAGGATATAGCCGGCCTGATGCTAGGCCGCCAGATGGATATCCCGACCCCCATTCGTCCGGCATTCCAGGCTTTCACGCAACGCTCGGTGGATGCCGTCGCCCAGGCTCTCAAGGCCATGAATGAGCTGGACGAGCTGCTTGAAACCGGATTCGCCGGCCGGGAAGTCACCCTGGTGGAAAATCTGATCGAAGAACTTGATCGCATTGAGCACGACACCGACACGTTACAGATCAAGCTGCGCGCAGACCTGTTCAAGCTGGAGCGCGACTTACCACCCGTGAACGTGATGTTCCTGTACCAGATCATCGAGTGGATCGGTGATGTTGCGGACCGGGCCCAGCGCGTAGGCAACCGCCTGGAACAACTGATGGCCCGCTAGCGGTCAGTCTCGACATGCACCCAAACAGAGTACTTCCAACATGACCCTGATTGCAGAATACGGCACCATCCTGCTGATATTGGCCTGTCTTTTTGGTTTCTTCATGGCTTGGGGCATCGGCGCCAACGATGTCGCCAACGCCATGGGCACCTCGGTGGGATCCCGCGCGCTGACCATCAAGCAAGCGATCATGATCGCTATCGTCTTCGAGTTTCTTGGCGCCTATCTGGCTGGCGGCTCGGTTACCCAGACGATCCGCAGCGGCATTCTCGACTCTGAGCTGATCAGTGGCGAGCAAATGATTTTCGGCATGATGGCATCGCTGCTGGCAGCCGGCACCTGGCTGCTGATTGCCTCGATCAAGGGCTGGCCAGTCTCTACCACCCACTCGATTATCGGTGCGGTTATCGGCTTTGGTGCCGTCGGCGTCTCGATGGAGGCGGTGAACTGGGGCGGTGTGGTGCCCATCGTAGCCAGCTGGGTCATTTCGCCACTGCTCTCTGGGATCGTTGCGTTCATGATCTTCATGAGCGTGCACAAACTGATCCTCAACACCGATGACCCGTTTATCAACGCCAAACGTTACGTGCCGCTGTATATGTTTGCGGTGGGTTTCGTGGTCACGCTGATGACCCTGACCAAAGGTCTGAAGCACGTTGGCCTGGACATCAGCAACTTACAGGGCTTCATTCTGGCGGTAGTCATAGGTGTACTGGTGATGCTGCTGGGCATGATGTTGCTGACCCGCATCAAGGCCGATCCAGCCGCTGACAAGGACTTCCACTACGCCAGCGTAGAAAAGGTTTTTGCAGTACTGATGATCTTCACCGCCTGTGCCATGGCCTTCGCCCACGGCTCCAATGATGTGGCGAACGCTGTGGGGCCATTGGCCGCAATCGTCGGCGTACTGCAACACGGCGGCGAAGTCGCCGCACGCTCCGTCGTTCCGGGCTGGGTATTGTTATTGGGTGGCGTCGGCATTGTTATTGGTCTTGCTACCTACGGTTACCGCGTTATCGCCACCATCGGTCGACATATTACCGAGCTGACGCCAAGCCGCGGTTTTGCCGCCGAGCTGGCAACCGCCACTACCGTGGTCTCGGCTTCAGCCATCGGCTTGCCGATTTCCACCACCCACACCCTCGTCGGGGCCGTGCTGGGGGTCGGGATGGCCCGCGGCATCGGAGCTCTGAACCTGCGTGTGATTGGCACCATCTTCAGTTCCTGGGTAATCACGCTGCCCGCCGGCGCGGCACTCTCAATTGTGTTTTTCTTTATCCTCAGCGGTATTTTCGGCTGACGCTGAAACCCTGGCGGGCTAAGCTGGCTGAAATTGTCAGCTCAGACCGCCAGGAGTTTCTATGGCTATCCCCTCTCTAAGGGCACAGTTCGACGCCCTGCTCCAGACCCAATCGATCAGTTGCAGTCAGCCTGAACTCGATCAGTCCAACCTCGACGTGGTTCACCTGCTCGCTGCATGGCTAGAGGACCTGGGGTTCAATTGTCGGATTCAGCCAGTACCCGACGAGCCTGGCAAGGCCAATCTGATCGCCACCCTGGGGTCGGGCCCTGGCGGACTGGTGCTGGCAGGCCATACCGATACCGTACCCTGTGACCCGGAACTGTGGCAGCACGATCCGTTCAAGCTGACTGAGGCCAATGGTCGCTGGTACGGATTGGGCAGTTGCGACATGAAAAGCTTCTTTGCGCTGGTCATAGAGGCACTCAAGGAATACACCGACCGCCAGTTCAAGCATCCCTTGATCATTCTCGCTACCGCTGACGAGGAAAGCTCGATGAGCGGCGCCCAGGCGCTGGCAGCAAGCGACCTGTCCAACGCCCGACATGCGGTCATCGGAGAGCCAACAGGACTCAAGCCAGTCAGGGTGCACAAGGGCATCATGATGGAACGCATAGACATCATGGGACAGTCCGGGCACTCCTCCGATCCTTCGCTGGGCAACAATGCGATGGAAGTCATGCACCGGGTAATCGGCGATCTACTGACCATGCGCCAGCAGTGGCAAAAGCGTTGGAATGACCCGCTGTTCGGCGTGCCTGTACCGACGATGAACCTGGGCTGCATCCATGGTGGCGACAACCCCAACCGCATCTGTGGCAAATGCGCACTGGAGTTTGATATTCGCCCCCTGCCCGGCATGGACCCGGATGGGTTACGAGCAGAAATACGCGAGCAGTTGAAGATCATAGCCGCCGAACAGCAGGTGGATATCACCTACAACCCGCTCTTTCCCGGCGTGCCGCCATTCGAGACAGCCGCCGACGCGGAAATAGTAAAGGCCTGTGAACAGCTCACCGGATATACCGCCGAAAGCGTGGCCTTTGCCACTGAGGGCCCCTACCTGAATCGCCTGGGCATGCAGACGCTGATACTGGGGCCGGGCGACATCGACCAGGCCCACCAGCCGGATGAATATCTGGAGATGGACCGAATCGACCCGACCGTCAAGGTTCTGCGCGGCCTGATCGAACGGTTCTGCCTGACCTGAGCCGCGCCAGAATCTAGCGGAACGGCGGCTCGTCGAAACTGCGCAGCTTGCGCGAGTGCAACGCATTCAACTGGCTGCGCAGCAGATCCACTGCTGCTATACCGATATGCAGATGCTGGGTTACCGCACGCTCGTAAAAGGCGCCCGCGGCTCCAGGCAACTTGAGCTCGCTGTGCAGCGGCTTGTCCGAGACGCAGAGCAGCGTTCCGTAGGGCACCCGCAAACGATATCCCTGGGCGGCAATAGTGCCGCTTTCCATATCGACTGCAATGGCGCGCGCCTGATTGATCAGCGGACGCTCCTGGGCCCAACGCAGCTCCCAGTTGCGATCGTCATAGGTCAACACTGTCCCGGTCCGCAGCCGCCTTTTAAGATCATCGCCCCGGTCGCCGGTAATCTGCGCTGCAGCTTCCTGCAGCGCCAGCTGCACTTCCGCCAGCGCCGGCAAGGGTATGTTCGGCGGTAGTACGCGATCCAGAATCCCGTCGCGACGCATGTAGGCGTGGGCCAGCACGTAATCACCAATGGTCTGCGACTGGCGCAGCCCGCCGCAGTGCCCGATCATCAGCCAGCAGTGCGGCCGCAGTACTGCCAGGTGATCTGTGATGTTTTTCGCATTGGAGGGCCCCACCCCGATATTGACCAGGGTAATTCCGTCGCCCTCTTCAGTCTGCAGGTGATAAGCCGGCATTTGGTAGCGGTGCCACACAACGCCCGATACCAGCGCTTGAGCCTGCTCCTCGGACATACCTCGTTCGACCACCACATTGCCGGGCAGGACCATGCGCTGGTAGCGCGAATCCTGCGCCAGCATATCCAGACCGTGACGGATGAACTGATCCACGTAGCGATGGTAGTTGGTAAGCAGTATCCATGGCTGCACGTGCCGCCAGTCACTGCCGGTATAGTGCACCAGGCGTCGCAGGGAGAAATCCACGCGAGCCGCATCGAAAAGGGCCAGGGGCAACTGCGAAGCATCCTCCCAGTCATAAAGTCCATCTGCCGTGCTGTCAGTCACCGTCGAAAGATCAGTGCTGGAGAAAAACCGTGCGAGCTCGTTGGGCGTTACACCGGATGCGGCGAGGTCTGCATATTCCAACACATAGGGATAGGGAATCGCCTGGTCGCTGATGCCGACCTCGACCTGCAGCGTGAAATCACGCATCAATGGACCCAGTTGCTCCAGAAGATAGCGGCGAAAGTCCTCGGGATGCGTGACGGTGATGCTGTAGATTCCCGGCTCCTGGACCTTGGCATAAGCTCGCACGGTCGCGGCAGCCTCACCCTGGGACTCATAGGTCACGCGCAATTGGGGATAGCGATACTGCCTTAACTGGTCTTCACTGGGCTTGCTACGGTCACGCAAATAAGCATTCAGCGCTGTCCTCAGCGCGCCAGTAGCCTGCCCGTAGAGCAGAGCCAAGCGGTCAACGGCAGCATCTGGCGTATCTACAATTCTGAAATCCTGATCTTTTGCGCTCACATCACACTCTCTTTTGCTGCATGGTTAACGGCTATCTTGCCTTCAATAAGCGCCGCGGTCATAGCTATCAGCCCGTTTGTGCGCAATCAGCGCTTGAAGCGGATCTATCAATGTCCCTAAACTGCTCTTTTGCTCGGACCGTCCAAACATGCTCGACTACGTCAATTGGTTCCGCCGCTCGACGCCTTACATCAACACCCACCGTGACTGCACCTTCGTCGTGCTGTTACCGGGTGAGGCCCTTGCGCACCCCAATTTCGGCAATATCGTGCACGATATTATCCTGCTCAACAGTCTCGGTGTCAGGCTCGTTCTGGTGCATGGCTCACGTCCACAGATCGAGGAGCGGCAAAACGCCAGGGGCATCTCTTCCAGATACCACAATGACCTACGCATCACTGACAATGACACTCTAACGTGTGTCATGGATGCGGTAGGCAGCCTGCGGATCGCAATAGAGGCTCAGCTCTGTTCAGCACCCTCTGCGTCTGGCCAGGGCTCAAGACTCCGGGTGGTCAGCGGCAATTTTGTCACGGCCAAACCCATTGGCGTGGTCGACGGGGTGGACTTTCACCACACGGGCGAAGTCCGCCGAATCGATCGCAAGGCGATCAGTCGGCATCTTGATGAGAGTGCCATAGTGTTGCTGTCATCGATCGGTTACTCCCCTACCGGCGAAGTATTCAATCTGGCCTGCGAAGATGTTGCCACCAGCACAGCCAGCGCCCTTGAAGCCGACAAACTGATTTTGTTCGGACCCGATCAGGGCATCATCAACACCGAAGGTGAGCTGCTGCGCGAACTCAAGCCAACCCGCGCACAACCCCTTCTGAATGCGCTGGGTAACAGCCTACCCGGCTCGCTGCTTGCTGCCGCCTGCAAGGCATGTAACAAAGGCGTCAGACGGGCCCACATTGTCAGCTTCAGTGATGACGGCGCGCTGCTGACCGAGCTCTTCACGCGCGATGGCGGTGGCACCCTGGTTACCCAGGAAGCTTTCGAGGTAGTTCGCACCGCAACAATTGAAGATGTCGGCGGCCTGCTCGAGCTACTGCGTCCTTTGGAAGAGGCCGGCATTCTGGTACGCCGCTCGCGGGAGATTCTGGAAACCGAGATCGGCCAGTTCACCCTGGTCGAGCGCGACGGCATGATCATCGGCTGCGCCGCGCTGTATCCACTGGAAGACTCCAGCGCAGCGGAGCTCGCCTGTGTGGCGATCGATCCCAACTACCGCCACGGCGGCCGGGGTGACCAGTTGCTTGAGCACCTTGAGTCCCAGGCCCGGGCATTGAAAATCGATACCCTGTTTGTGCTTACAACGCGCACAGCCCACTGGTTCCGCGAGCGCGGCTTCGTGCCCAGCTCGGTTGAACGTCTGCCGGCAAAACGGGCTTCGCTGTACAACTTCCAGCGCAATTCGAAGGTGTTCGAAAAGGCGCTTTAAATCAGCTTTTATTGATGTGTTCGAAGACAACTCGATAACTGTAGTGAGCGCGTCAATCTAATCTCTATTTGCAGAAGCCAGATAGCTAAGCAGGGTCCAGTCGATGGCATAAAACGTCCAGACACTTTGCTTGCTACGACCTGGGAAGACCACCTGATTGAACAGGCAAGGGCACACTGCCCTGCGATACGATCTCCCCGCCCTGCCACAGGCGCCACTCGCCTGGAACATAGGTGTGCCAGGATTCATTGCTGGTAAGCGGCTCGGTGGCGATGACCGTCACCAAGTCATTCGGCGTGGTGTGTTCCTGGAAATCCACCGCCAGTTCAACGTCGCTCAGTTGCGCAGGACCAAAGGGTGCTCGCCGAGTGATCCAGGCCAGCTTGGTGGTGCACAGGGTGAACAGCCACTCGCCATTGCTGATCAACAGATTGCAGACCCCCTGCCCGACATACTCGGCGCAGGCCGCGGTCATGCAGGCCATGAGTTCTTCCAGCGGAGGCTGCTGGTCATACTCCGTGCGCAAACGGTTGAGCAGATCACAGAAAACAGCTTCGCTATCGGTTGTGCCAACTGGCTGAAAAGGACCGTGACCGGGTACGAACGCGTGCATCTGGCCGTTATGCGCAAAGGTCCAATACTGGCCCCAAAGCTCGCGCGTAAAGGGATGGGTATTAGCCAGCGTCACGTGACCGACATTGGCCTGACGAATATGGCATATAACGTTCTCTGACTTGATCGGGTAGCTTTCGATCAACTGGGCAATGGCGGAGCTGTGGCAGGGCTGCGGATCATGAAAGCAGCGCACACCGCCGCCTTCGTAAAAGGCCACACCCCAGCCATCACAATGTGGCCCAGTGCGCCCACCACGCTGCATCAGCCCGGAAAAGCTGAAACAGATATCCGTAGGTGTGTTGGCGCTCATACCCAGCAATTCGCACATGGTCGCTCTCTCTTGATTCAGACAGTCAGCGACAGTATGCGGGCAGTCAGGACGTCTTGACAGGCATTAAGGAGCACTAAAACTCTTGCTTGATAACGCCACCAAGTTTCCGTCCAAACCTGGCGCTGGCTGCACTCATGGCGTCAAATTGGTATGCTTGCGCGATTGCCAAACCAATGAGATTGCCGTCATGCCCGATTACCGTTCGAAAACCTCAACCTTCGGTCGCAACATGGCTGGAGCACGTGCCCTTTGGCGTGCCACCGGCATGAAGGATGAAGACTTCAAGAAGCCGATCATCGCGGTAGCCAACTCCTTTACCCAGTTCGTCCCCGGCCACGTCCACCTCAAGGACATGGGTCAGCTGGTTGCCCGTGAGATAGAAAAAGCCGGTGGCGTAGCCAAGGAATTCAACACCATCGCGGTGGATGACGGTATCGCGATGGGGCATGACGGCATGCTCTATTCCCTGCCCTCGCGCGAAATTATCGCCGACTCGGTGGAGTACATGGTCAACGCGCACTGCGCCGATGCCATCGTCTGTATCTCCAACTGCGACAAGATCACACCCGGCATGCTGATGGCTGCTTTGCGTCTCAACGTTCCGGTGATATTCGTTTCCGGTGGTCCGATGGAAGCCGGCAAGACCAAGCTGGCCAGCCACGGTCTGGACCTGGTCGACGCCATGGTCATTGCCGCGGATGAAACTGCCAGCGATGAAAAGGTTGCCGAGTACGAGCGCAGCGCTTGCCCTACATGTGGCTCCTGTTCAGGCATGTTCACTGCCAACTCGATGAACTGCCTGGCCGAGGCCCTGGGCCTCGCCTTGCCCGGCAACGGCTCCACACTGGCAACCCACAGCGACCGCGAGCAGCTGTTTTTGCGCGCCGGGCGCACCATCGTCGAGTTGTGCAAGCGTTACTACGAGGAGAATGACGAGAGCGTGCTGCCCCGCAGCATCGCCAGTTTCGAGGCCTTCGAGAACGCGATGACCCTGGATATTGCCATGGGCGGCTCGACCAATACCATTTTGCACCTGCTGGCCATTGCCCAGGAAGGCGAGATCGAGTTCGATCTGCGCGATATCGATCGCCTGTCGCGCAAGGTACCGCAACTGTGCAAGGTCGCGCCGAACATCCAGAAGTACCATATGGAAGACGTACACCGTGCCGGCGGCATTTTCAGTATCCTCGGCTCCCTGGCGCGCGGTGGGCTGCTGCATACCCAGGTACCTACGGTGCATAGCGCCAGCATGGAAGAGGCTATCGCCAAATGGGATATCACCGTTACCGATGACGAGGCAGTGCATACCTTTTTCCGCGCCGGCCCGGCCGGCATACCGACCCAGACGGCTTTCAGCCAGTCTACCCGCTACGACACGCTGGACCTGGACCGCGAAGGCGGCTGCATTCGTAGCGTCGAGCATGCGTATTCACAGGAAGGCGGCCTGGCTGTGCTGTACGGCAACATCGCTCTGGATGGCTGCGTGGTCAAGACCGCGGGTGTAGATGAGTCTATCCATGTGTTCGAAGGTAACGCAAAAATCTTCGAAAGCCAGGACAGCGCGGTGAAAGGCATTCTCGCCGACGAGGTAAAACCCGGCGATATCGTGATTATTCGCTACGAAGGTCCCAAGGGTGGCCCTGGCATGCAGGAGATGCTCTACCCCACCAGCTATCTGAAATCCAAAGGATTGGGCAAGGACTGTGCGCTGCTGACCGACGGCCGCTTTTCCGGCGGCACCTCGGGCCTGTCAATCGGCCATGCCTCCCCCGAAGCTGCCGCTGGCGGCGCCATTGGTCTGGTGCGCGATGGCGACAAAGTGCTCATCGATATTCCCAATCGCAGCATCAATCTACTGGTCAGCGACGAGGAGCTATCCCACCGCCGTATTGAACAGGACCAGAAGGGCTGGAAACCAGTAGAGAAGCGTCCGCGCAAGATAACCACTGCGTTGAAAGCCTATGCGCTGCTGGCCACGAGTGCCGACAAGGGTGCGGTGCGCGACAAGGCCATGCTGGACGATTGACAGGAAATAGCGAGTCGCACTGCGTCACTGATCTGACATAGCGCGCCAGCGATAACTTGAAGCGTCAATGAACCGAACAGTCCGAGTGATTGTCTTACCATCTGTCGGACAGAGGACCCTTTCGCGACTCGAAAATGAGTTGCCAAAGGGTGATGGCGTTAATATCAAGTGATAGATGGCCAAATGCTATAAGCAGAAAGAAGATCGGACGCAGATAGATGGACACAGCCGAACACAGAGCACTGCTGGTAGAAGCGGATGCGGAAAAGCGCGAGCATTTGCTCGGGCTTCTCCGCAAGCTCGACGGCATGCCCCTGGAAATAGAAGTCTGCAACCGCCCCAAAGAGGCCTCCCACCGGCTCGCCACTGGCGACTTCCACTATTGCCTGATCCCCGAAGACCTTGCGCTCTTGCAGGAGGTTCGGCGTGTTTCCCAGCCTACGCTGACCTTGATGATTCGCGATGATGATTCTCCCGAGACCGACAGCCAGGCGATCAGGGACGGCGCTGATGAAGTGTTGTTGCGGCGCAACATTACTTCTCCAGGACTGCAACGGGCACTGCGCCACGCCGACTGGCGTCGGCAAAGCGGTGGCAAGCTTGCGCGCCAGGCCAAACAGGATCCGCTGACCGGACTCGGCAACCGGGCCATGCTCGAGGAAGAACTGGACCGCCTGCTGCTGCTTAGCAAGCGCAGCCATACCAGCTTCGCGCTCTTGTATATCGATCTGGATTACTTCAAGCAGATCAACGACAGTTTTGGCCATGGTCTCGGTGACCTGTTGCTCGCCGTCATAGCCAACCGCTTGCGGCGCAGTATGCGCGATGTCGATCTGATTGCTCGGATTGGCGGCGATGAGTTTGTTGCATTGCTCAACGACCTGCATGACGCAAATGACGCTGCGCTGATTGCGAGCAAGATCATTCATGCGCTGAGCGAGCCCATTACCCTGAACGGTCATCACCTGCTCATTTCCGCCAGCGTTGGTATAGCCACACACCCCCAGCACGGCACCACTGCGCAGGAACTACTCTCCCACGCCGACCAGGCGCTTTATCGGGCCAAGGCCGGCGGGCGCAACGGTTATCGCTTCTACAGCCCCGAAGAAGATGGAGAAACACAGCACAATCTGGACATCGAACAGGGCCTGCGCCATGGGTTACTGGAGGGCCAGTTCCGCTTGCATTATCAACCGATAGTGGAAACGCGTAACGGGAATACCGTGGCCTGGGAAGCGCTGCTGCGTTGGCAACATCCACAGTTGGGGTTGCTAACTCCGGATGCGTTTTTGCGTCTGGCAGAGCACAGCGGTCTCATATTGCCCATGGGGCACTGGGTGATCAGTCAGGCGCTGGAGGCCGTCAAACAATGGCGTGATGCCGGAGTTGACTGTCGACTCTCGATCAATCTCAGCGATCGGGAGCTGAAGCAGCCACGCTTTGCCGATCAACTCAGACAACTACTGAGCAAGCATCGTATAAGCCCTGGTGTAGTCCAGCTGGAACTTCGCGAGGACGCACTGCTCAAGCACGCAGGACAGGCTGAGGCGCTGTGCAAGACGCTGGCAGCGCTCGGAGTGGATCTCTGGCTGGATCATTTTGGTGAAGAATACGGCGCCCTGGGATACCTTGCGCGCCTGCCCATCAAGGGCATCAAGCTGGACGCTCGTCAGCTATTAAAAGACGATGACGACTACGCCAACTATCTCAAGAACCTGGTCACACTCTCCCGTGGGATGGACAAGCAGGTTGTCGCCAACTACGTCGAGGACGCCCATAGCGCCGACCAACTCTCCAATTGGGGCGGCGACTTTCTCCAGGGCTTCTGGATCGGACGACCACGCCCCCTTGAAGACTTGATTGGTCAGCCCCTGAGTCTGTCCAGAACCTGATAGGAATGCGCGGGATAGCTATCGGTACCAGCCACGTCGCGTTTATCCGCCAACGTCCATTCATCGCGATTAACGGGTGGAAACCAGGCATCGCCCTCAGGCTCGGCATCAACCAGCGTCAGATATAAACGGTCAGCTCGCTCCAGCATCTGCCGATACACCGTTTCGCCACCAATCACCATGACCTCATCCATGCCGTCCAGCACCGCTTGGCGCATTGCCTGCTGTATAGCTTCATCAATGCTGCCCTGAACCGAAGCACCCGGTATCTGCAAACCTGGGCTGTTGGTAACCACAATATTGGTTCGGCCAGGCAAAGGACGCCCAAGGGAATCAAATGTCTTGCGACCCATCACGATGGGCTTGCCCCAGGTAACGCTGCGGAAATACTTCAGATCCTCTGGCAAATGCCAAGGCAACTTGTTATTGCTGCCAATGACCCGGTTCAATCCCATGGCAGCGATCATGGCGATACGTGGACTTGAAAAGTCGCTCATACTGCCACCGGGGCCTTGATATGCGGATGTGCCTGGTAATTCTCCAGGGAGAAATCGTCGGCCGTGAACGCGAACAGATCTGTGACTTGCGGATTAAGACGCATGGTCGGCAGCGGATAGGGTTCGCGCGTTAATTGCAGATCCGTCTGCTCCAGATGGTTTGCGTACAAATGGCAATCGCCGCCAGTCCAGATGAAATCACCCGGCTGAAGATTGCATACCTGAGCAACCATCAAGGTGAGGAGCGCATAACTGGCAATGTTGAACGGTACGCCCAGAAAAATATCGGCAGAGCGCTGATACAACTGGCAACTCAGCTTTCCGTCCGCCACGTAGAACTGAAATAGCGCATGGCATGGGGGTAGCGCCATCTCGTCGACCAGCGCCGGATTCCAGGCTGAGACAATCAGGCGACGTGAATCCGGGTTATTGCCGATCATGTCCAACAGCTTGCTGATCTGGTCAATTGACTCACCGTTGGGCGCAGGCCAGGAGCGCCACTGGTAGCCATAAACAGGCCCCAGGTCGCCATTCTCATCGGCCCAATCGTCCCAGATGGAAACCCCGTTGCGCTTCAGGTAGGCAATATTGGTGTCGCCCTGCAGGAACCATAGCAGTTCGTGGATAATCGACTTGAGATGGCACTTCTTGGTAGTGACCAGGGGAAACCCCTCGGCCAGGTCGAAACGCATCTGGTGGCCGAATACGCTGTAAGTGCCAGTTCCGGTGCGGTCGCTCTTGAAGGTTCCGCTCTCGCGCACATGGCGCATCAAATCAAGATACTGTTTCACGCTTGGCTCCCTCGTTTCGGTAGGCCCACGCCATGAGCGCAGCGCCGATCAGAATCATTGGCAGCGACAATAACTGCCCCATTGTCAGCCAGCCAAACGCCAGATAACCAATATGTGCATCCGGCTCACGGACGAATTCGACGAGGAACCGGAAGGCGCCATAGCAGACACCGAACAGACCACTCACGGCCATGGTGGGGCGCGGCTTGCTTGAATACAGCCAGAGAATAATGAACAAAGCCACACCCTCCAGCGCGAACTGATAAAGCTGCGACGGATGCCGGGCCAACTGCAGGGGATCGGTTGGGAACACCATAGCCCAGGGCACGTCCGTCGATTTGCCCCAAAGCTCGGCATTGATAAAGTTGCCAATTCGACCGGCACCCAGGCCGATCGGCACCAGCGGAGCGACAAAATCCATCAGTTCGAAGAAACGCTTGCGGGTGCGACGGGCGAACCACCAGACGGCGATTAGGACACCAAGCAGACCGCCATGGAAGGACATACCGCCTTTCCATACCTGCAGTATCAGCGAGGGATCTGCAATATAGGATTGCAGATCGTAGAATAGAATGTAGCCGATTCGTCCGCCTGCCATCACACCCAGCGCGACCCAGAACACGAGATCTGACAAGGTTTCCCTGGTCCAGGTTGAATCAAATGAATTCAATCGGCGACCGGCCAGCCACCAGGCGCCACCAATACCGATCAGGTACATCAACCCATACCAATGAATCTGTAACGGGCCCAGTGAAAGTGCCACCGGGTCGATCTGCGGATAAGCCAGCATGGTCATTCCCTACATTAAAAAATTGATACCTACGCACAGCAGCAAAAGCGCAAACAACCGCTTGAGCAGGCGCTGTGAAAGTTTGTGCGCAAGCCTCGCACCAAAGCCGGCGGACAACATGCTGGTAGCGGCTATACCCACCATTGCCGGCAGATATACATAACCCAGGCTCCAATCCGGACGTGGCTCAATGGACCATCCGGTCAGAATAAAGCTGATAGCGCCAGCCAAGGCTATGGGTAGACCGCAGGCCGAAGAGGTTGCCACAGCCTGCTGCATCGGAACGCTGCGCCAGACCAGAAAGGGTACCGTCAGGCTGCCACCCCCGATACCGAAAATAGCCGACGCCCAGCCAATAACCCCCCCTGCCAAGGTAAGCCCGGGCTTGCCTGGCACGTCCAGAGCAGCCCGGGGCCTGAGCTCGAACGCCATCTGTACTGCTACGCAAATTGCGAAGACGCCGATAATTTTCTGCAATACCGGCCCCGCAATCATAGATGCTGTCAGCGCACCCAGTGCGGTGCCGAAGACAATGCCCAGCGTCATCCAGACAAACAGCTGCCAACGCACGGCGCCCTTGAGATGGTGCGCCCGGATCGCATTGATCGAAGTAAATGCGATAGTAGCCAGCGATGTTCCCACGGCCATGTGAGTCAACACCTCGGGCGAAAATCCTTGCAAGGCAAAACTGTAAACCAGTACTGGCACGATAATCATGCCACCGCCCACGCCAAACAGGCCAGCCAGCACGCCGGCGAAACCACCCAGAACGAGATAGACCAGAAACTCCACAACACCCCCGGCTCATGTGATTCTCACCCCCGATTTACGGGCCCGCTAGTGTAGCCGAATTCTGCCTTTCGAGCCTGCCCCAAACATTGCCGTTAGATCAGTTTCGCCACAACGCACATCAGAGAAGTCCTCGACCAAAGGGACCAGGTGTACGAAATACGCATTTTGTATAACTTAACGTTGGATTTTGTATAGATATTGTTATTTATTCCTATCAGGCCTTAAGCCTGAAATCCGCTCCCGGGTTGGGAGCAACATGGAGGAAATCCCGGTGAACAGATTACTAGTTATTCTAATGACCTCGTTGGCCCTGGCCCTGTCGGGCTGTCTTGGCGGCGGTGGCGGTCCTAGTTCAAATCTACCCGCACCCGAAGGCCCCACCGCACAAGTCAGGGTATTACACGCCTCGGCTGGCGCACCCAATGTTGATATTTACGTAAACGGCGATCTAGGCATTCCCAACCTGCCATTTGGTGAAGGGACTGCATTTATCCCACTCCCCGCCTCAGCGTTGGAAATCGATATCCGTGCGGCAGGCGCAGCAGCTGACTCTGACCCGGTCTTCAGCACGGTGGTTACTCCTACCGAGGGTGATTTCTTTACCCTGGTCGCGTACGGAGTCATAGGCAGCCAGGCCACGCCGCTTGACCTGCTAGTGATCCCCGACCAGATCCAGACTCCTGCAGACGGCTTTACCCGACTATTTGTACTGCATGGCGCTCCGGCTGTGGGTCCGGTAGACGTCTACACCAATACCGGCGACGACCTGGCCGCTACGCCCACGGTTCAAAACTTTCTGCCGGGTACTGATACCAGCGACTATCTGGAGATTCCAGAGGGAACTTATCGTATCCGCATCACCCCGACAGGTAGCAGCGAGGTGGCCTATGACTCCGGTGAACTGACGCTGGGAGGGGGCCTTTCCTACTTCGCTGCAGCGCTGGACCGCCCCTCCGGAATTGCTCCTGCATCGGTAGTGGCTTTAGTGGGCGATCCAGCTTTCGTGGCGCTGGAAGACAACCGCGTGCAAATTCGCGCGGTGCACCTGGCACCTGATGCGCCCCAGGTAGAAGTACTTGTTAACGGCGCGGGCACGGGTGTAGAGCTCGCCTTTACCGAGTTCAGCGATTATCTGGTGGTGCAAGCAGGCACATATGATCTGGCGGTCGCCATACCGGGTACCACAACCCCGGTAGCAGGGCAGGTTTTCACCCTGGAAGCCGAAGCAGGCCAATCCTATAGTGCACTGGCCACCGGATTGCTGACCCCGGCAACAGCAGCTCAGGATTTCACCCTGCGCGGCCTTGCGGACGACACTACTCCTGCATCAGGCAATGACGTCAAGGTTCGAGTCATCCATGCAGCCCCCGATGCGCCAAACGTCGATGTACTTGCCAATGGTGCGATACTTCAGCCCCTTGAAAACGTGCCCTATTTTACTGCCTCATCCTATCTGACGGTGCCCGCCGGCAATTATGACCTTGAGGTAAATGTAACCGGCACCACCGATACGGTAATTGATCTTCCGGCAACAGCCTTGAGTGCAGGGAGTATCTATACCGTTATCGCCACCGATGTATTGCCTGCGCCTCTTACGCCGGTATTGATCGTCGACTGACGGATGCCAACACTAATCCGAAAAGGATTAAAGGTAATAAAGGCCGATCTGAATAGATCGGCCTTTTTCGTAAAAGCAGGGCGATTCAGGAGAAAACCCCGTTGGCAATTGGCGCCACTCCTGTTTAAAAATCGGTAAACTGATCTCCCAAAAAAGGAGTAGCCAATGTGTCTGATGGCTTTTGCCTGGCAAGTAGGAAAGTATCCGCTGACGTTGCTGGGTAACCGAGATGAGTTTTACGCCCGCCCTACCCGCGAGGCGGTCTTCTGGGTAGAAGAGGGTTTGCCGGATCTGCTGGCCGGCAAAGACCTCGAGGCTGGAGGTACCTGGCTTGGAGTGACCCGAGGCCGACGCTTTGCCGCGCTGACCAACATCCGAGCACCCGGCGCAAGTACCGCACCGCGCTCACGTGGGCAGCTGGCCCTGGATTACCTCTGTTCAACCATGTCCCCTGATGATTATCTTGAACAGCTGGCAGCCGACGCAGGCGAATACGGCGGCTTCAACCTGATCGTCGGTGATGAACAGCAGCTGTGGATTTTCAACAGCCACGACAAACAGGCAAGGCAGCTAGCGCCCGGCGTGTATGGACTGTCCAACGGTAATCTGGAAAGCGGTTGGCCAAAACAGCAACGTTTGCGTGACGGGCTCCAGAAGAACCCTGATAGAGACAGCGCTACATTGCTTGAGCTGTTAGCGGACTCACGCGTTTATCCGGATGCGGAATTGCCCAGCACAGGCATCCGGCTTGAGCTGGAAAGGGCACTCTCGGCGGCATTCATTACGGGTGATCAATACGGCACCAGGGCCAGTACATTTCTGCGGCTGGGTCAGTCCGGTGGATTTACATTCGTGGAAAGGCGTTATGGCCCGATGGGCGTAATGACCGGCGAGTCGTCATGGCAGCTGGACTAACGACCCTGACGTAACACACGCTCGAGCCCCATATTGCGAAGCGCCAGATGCAGCGTGCTTTGCACCAGATAGGGGTTATCCAGCTCGATGACCTCATCCAGCAGTGCCTTGGCGTCAGACAGGCTTATCTGCCGCAGCAACCATTTTACCTTGGGCAGATTGGTCGCGTTCATCGACAGCACATCACAACCCATTGCCATCAACAGCACTGCTGATGCAGGGTCGCCGGCCATCTCGCCACACACGCTCATGGGCTTGCCCGCATCCCGGCAGGCGGCCGCGATCTTCAGTAGCGCCTGCAGCACGGCAGGATGCAGGGAATGATACAGATCAGCCACGCGGGGATTGTTACGATCAACCGCGAGCAGATATTGCGTAAGATCGTTGGTACCCACGGAGAGAAAATCGACCATCTGTATCAATTCGCGTGCCTGATAGACAGCCGCTGGCACCTCGATCATGACGCCGACCGGGGGCATGGGCACCGCTACGCCTTCGTCGCACACTTCGCTGTGTGCCCTGTGTATGAGGTGCAACGCCTCTTCGACTTCATACACGCTGCTGATCATGGGCAGCATGATGCGCAGATTATTCAGACCACGGCTGGCCTTGAGCATGGCTCGGGTCTGCAGCAGAAAAATTTCCGGGTGATCCAGGGTGACCCGGATGCCCCGCCAGCCAAGAAAGGGATTGTCTTCCTTGATCGGAAAATAGGTAAGCGCCTTGTCACCACCGATATCCAGGCTGCGCATGGTCACCGGTAGCGGATGAAACGCTTCGAGCTGCTCGCGGTAGGTGGCCTGCTGTTCCTTTTCGCTGGGAAAACGGTCCTGAATCATGAAAGGCACTTCGGTACGGTATAGACCCACACCTTCAGCGCCGCGATCCAGGGAGCGGGCAACGTCCGCCAGCAAGCCTGTATTGACCCACAGGGGCATGCGATGACCATCGGTGGTCACACAGGGCACTTCCTTGAGTTTTTCCAGGCCCTGAACAAGTTCGAGCTCTTCACGCACCAGTTCCAGGTAATGTCTGCGCAACTCTGGCGACGGACTGGCATACACCTCACCGTGATTGCCATCGACAATCAGCTCCAGACCGTCCATGCGAGTATAAGGCAGGTCAATCGCACCCATTACCGTAGGAATACCCATGGCCCGGGCCAGAATGGCGACGTGGGAACTGCCTGAGCCCAATACCGATACAAGTCCTACCAGCTTTTCCTTGGGCACTTCGCCAAGCATGACGGGTGAGAGCTCTTCGCTGACCAGAATGGTGTGCTCAGGGAATACCAGTTCCTGCTTTCCCGCCTCCTGGAGATAGGCAAGAATGCGCCGCCCGAGGTCCTTGACGTCCGACGCCCGCTCGCGCAAGTACGGATCATCCATCATCTCGAAACGGCCAACGTGGGAGCTGACGACCTCGCGTAGCGCCCCCTGGGCCCATTGACCGGTACGAATGACATTGATGACTTCGTTACCTAGCGCGGCATCATCGAGCATCATCTGATAGACATCGAATAGCGCCAGCTCTTCCGGGCGCAATTGGGTCGAAAGCCTGGCCGACAAATCCTGCATATCCTGGCGCACTGTCGCTACAGCACTGCGAAACAGATCAACCTCGGCGTCTATGTCCTTGACTGTCTTGTCGGGCACAGCCTTGAGATCTGCCGGCGGCAGAATCACCACAGCCTGGCCGATGGCGACGCCAGGTGCACCGGGCACCGCATCAAAGCGCGTATCCTGAACCGGCTCACCGCCCCAACCCAGGCCGCGTATGGAGCCTGTGGCTTCAGCATGTGCGATCACGCCGGCAAGCTGAGCGCTCATGGTGACCAGGAAAGACTCTTCGGACTCATCGAACTGCCGGCGCTCTTTCTGCTGCACCACCAACACACCCATTACCCGGCGGTGGTGGATGATGGGCGCACCGAGAAATGAGGCGAAGCGCTCTTCACCTGTTTCGGCAAAGTAACGGAATTTGGGGTGGGCTGCGGCATCTTCCAGGTTGACCGGCTCTTCACGGGCGCCGACATAACCTATCAGACCTTCATTATTGGCCAGGCTGACCGCGCCTACGGCATCCTTGTTCAGACCTTCGGTGGCCATCAGGACGTACCGGGAGGTAACCGGGTCCAGGAGATAGACCGAGCAGACTTCGGTTCCCATGGCTTCGCGCACACGCTGAACAATTATGTCCAGAGCTGTGGGCAGATCCCGCGCGGCGTTGACCTCCTGCACGATGCGCCGCAGGGTATTGAGCATGCTCAAAACTGCACCAGTTCCAAAGGCAACCTGGGTGCCAGTTCTTTCATCGCACGGCGGTAAACATCACGTTTGAAAGCCACAACCTGGCCCAGAGGATACCAATAGCTGACCCAGCGCCAGCCATCGAATTCCGGCTTGGGGGTCTTGGTCATGCAAACGCGCTGCTCATCCGCGGTGAGGCGTAGCAGAAACCACTTCTGTTTCTGACCTACGCAAATAGGTTGCGAGTGGCTGCGTATAAGTCGCTGCGGCAAACGGTAACGTAACCATCCGCGCGTGCAGGCAAGGATCTCGACATCTTCAGGCATGAGCCCGACTTCCTCATGCAGCTCTCGATACAGAGCCTGCTCAGGCGTCTCATTGCGCTGAATGCCACCCTGGGGAAACTGCCAGGCATCCTGACCAATTCGGCGCGCCCACAGCACCTGCCCAGACCCGTTGGTCAGGATGATGCCTACATTGGGACGGAAGCCATCAGGGTCAATCACTGCCTTGTTCCTTATTTGATGATCCATTGCATTGTTCCACAAAGACGCGCGGCGCAGCAATTGCATAGTTCAAACATCGTTGCTCTGCGGTCCAAGCTTTTGTTCGCGGTCTGGATTATCCTTGCAAACTGCCTTTCCAATAACCCGGGAGTACAACGTGCCACTGGCTATTTTTGATCTCGACAACACGCTGCTGGGCGGCGACAGTGACCATAGCTGGGGCGAGTTCATCGTCCAGAACAATATTGTCGATGCGGTCGCTTATCAGGCCCAGAACGACAAATTCTTTAACGATTATCTGTCCGGCAAGCTGGATATTGAGGTGTATCTCAATTTCTGTCTGCAGCTGTTGGCTGAACATCCGCAAAGCCAGCTCGATGAATGGCACAAGCGGTTCATGGCGGAGATGATCGAGCCGATCATTCTGCCGCAGGCCCTGGCCCTGATCGACAAGCACAAGCAGGCTGGCGATACGGTGATGATCATCACAGCGACCAACCGTTTCATTACCGGGCCCATCGCTGCCCGCCTGGGTATCGATATTTTGCTGGCAACCGAGTGCGAGACGGCTGATGGCCGCTATACCGGTCGTACGACGGATATCCCGTGTTTCCGTGAGGGCAAGGTCACCCGACTCGAGCGCTGGCTGGCAGAGCATGACGAAACGTTGGATGGGAGTTATTTCTACAGCGACTCGCATAACGATCTGCCACTGCTGAGCATGGTGGATCATCCGGTGGCGGTCGATCCTGATGATACGTTGCGTGAGCATGCGGAAAAGCAGGGATGGCCTGTGTTGAGTTTACGGGGCTGAACGGCCTACTCACTACCGCCCGCTCTATACCCGAATCACCGTGGTTACCGCTCCCAGCCTGGCAGGGTTCCGAAAGCCGCCGTAAATCCGTCCATGGAGGCTTGTCAGAAACGTCCCTGTTTCAGACTTTTTCTGCACCCTGCCAGGCTGTGCGCTCAATGTGCAGCGGAGTGAGGTTGGGTTTGCTGTCCAAGGTCAAAACCAGAATTCAACCAAAGGCCTTTGGTTTTTCTAGCAGACGACACAGGAGCTGGCGGCAGACGCAGGGCGGGAGGACTAAGCCGACCGTCGATGGCAGGGATGCCATCGTCGAGCCTACAGGGACGTATTTACGGCGTGTCGGCGTGGACTGTCGGCCTGGGCTGCCTAACTCGATATCTCAGGATCGCCGGTCTATATTCAGCTCGGAGTTACAGAGCTACCGGCTCTCAGACCGGCAGAACCCTGCAGAAGAGTGACTTGATATAACCGGTTTCCGGAATGGCCGGGTGCAGCGGATGATCGGGGCCCTGGAAGCCGCGTTCGGTGATGACCAGATGACGATCCAGGTGCCGGCTGGAGGCCAGCAGGATGTCGCGCAAGGTATCTTCCGCCAGGTGCATTGAGCAGGAGGCGGAGACCAGGATGCCATCCTTGTTCAGCAGCCTGATGGCTTGCTCGTTCAGGCGACGGTAGGCGGCTTCGCCGTTACGCTGGTCCTTGCGCTTCTTGATGAAGGCTGGCGGATCAGCGATGACCACATCGAATTTTTCACCGGCGGATTTGAGTTCACGCAATGCATCCATCACGTCACCTTCGACCACCGACATCCGCTCTGCGAGGCCATTGAGGCTCGCATTATGCTCAACCAGGTCCAGAGCCGGAGCGGAGCTGTCAACGCACATGACTTCGCTGGCGCCAAAGGCTGCAGCCTGCACACCCCAACCGCCAATATAGCTGTATAGGTCAAGCACCCGCTTCCCTTTCACATATGGCGCCAGGCGGGCGCGATTCATACGGTGGTCGTAGAACCAACCGGTCTTCTGGCCTTCCCACACTGGCGCTTCGAAGTGCACGCCATTTTCTTCAAGGGCTACTCGCTTGGGCACCTCACCGTGAGCGGCTTCTACATAGGATGGCAGGTCTTCAGCGCTGCGTGCGCCACTGTCGTTCTTGAAAAGAACACCTTGAGGCTTGAGTACCTGCACCAGGGCCTCGACGATCTCGCCACGGACCCGCTCCATGCCAGGAGTTGCGATCTGCACAACCAGATAATCGCCGAAACGATCTACCACCAGTCCCGGCAGCAAATCTGCGTCACCGTAGACCAATCTGTAAAAGGGCTTGTCGAACAGCTTTTCACGTAGGCTGAGTGCAACCTGTATGCGGTGCACCAGCAGCGACTTGTTTAGCGGTGTGCCCGTATCGCGGCTATGCATCCGAGCGCAGATCAAGTTAGTCGGACTCATGGTGACGAGACCGAAGGGCTTGCCTGTGGCGCTTTCAAGTTGTACTTCCTGACCCGGTTCGAAGGCAGTCAGAGGGGTCTGCGCGGTGTCCACTTCGTTACTGAAAACCCATAGGTGACCGGCCTTGATTCGGCGATCGCTATTGGACTTCAGACGCAGGCTGGGCAGTGTCATCGGGGAGCTCCTCGTTCTACCGGCAGTGAATTCCACCGGGCGGGCAGTATACAGGCTGTCCAGTGCGCCAGTCTGCGGCTAAACTTGAATTTCACGCATGATATCGGACTCGCACGCATGATAGACGATCTAACGGAAGAGCAGATCAGACGCGCCCTGCAAGGCATCAGTGTGCCGCCGCAGCCACAAATCATGGTCGACCTGCAAATGGAACAGGTGATGCCTGATCCGGACCTGAAAGTCATTGCCAGGCTTATTAGCCAGGATCCCGGACTTTCAGGCAGCCTGCTGAAAGTAGTCAATTCGCCCTTTTTCGGGCTGGCAAACCGAATCTCGTCAATTCAGCAAGCGGTCAACCTGCTGGGTGTAAAACGGGTCATAAATATCATTAACGCCCAGTCGATCCGAGGCGAGATGACCGATGAAAACATCGTTAATCTCAACCGCTTCTGGGACAGCGCCCAGGACATCGCCATGACGTGCATGACCCTGGCAAAGAAAATCGGCTGTATCGAACCGGATGAAGCCTACGCCCTGGGTCTTTTTCACAACTGCGGTATTCCGCTGATGCTCAGGCGTTTCCCCTATTACATTGAAGTGCTGGAAGAGTCTTACTCCCAGGCAGGACAACGTATTGTCGACGTGGAAAACCAGCGCCTCAACACCAACCATGCAGTGGTAGGGTATTTTACGGCCAAGTCGTGGCTGCTACCCAGGCACCTGTGTGAAGCCATTGCAAGCCACCATAATGTCGAACAGATCTTCACTCAGGACGATTACGACCCGGGGCTGAAAAACCTGCTGGCCATTTTGAAGATGGCAGAACATATCTGTCAGGCTCATCGCGTCCTGGCCAACCAGGCTGTAGATCATGAATGGAACGCCGTGGGTCACGAGATACTCGAATATGTGGGCCTGACCGAATACGACTACGAAAATCTGGAGATCAATTGCCGTGAAATGATGGCGACCGGCGAGGGCCGGTATTATCAGGACTGAAGGCAACGTCTCAAAACTGTTTCAAGGAGTAATACATGTCGACACCCCTCGTTATCACGGTTATTTCAGCCGACAAGTCAGGCCTGGTGGAAAGTATCGCCCAGGTTATCAATCGTCACGGTGGCAATTGGCTGGAAAGTCGTATGGCCCGCATGGCCGGCCAGTTCGCGGGCATACTGCGGGTCGACATCGCACCGGACAAGGTCGAGGGACTGCGTATCGATCTCGACGGTCTGACCAGTCTGGGCATCAATGTACAGGTTGCCATCAGCGGTCAGGCTGATGAGCCGGAACTGGAGATACTGCATCTGACTCTGCTGGGTAACGATCGTCCCGGCATCGTTCACGAGGTATCGCGGGTCCTGGCGCGCAATGGCGTCAATGTCGAGCAACTGGAAACCGAATGCAGCCCTGCCCCCATGAGTGCTGATCTGCTTTTCAAGGCACGTGCCCGACTGGGTATCCATCCCCAGACCGATCTTGATGCACTGCGCGATGACCTGGAGAACCTGGCAGACGATCTGATGGTAGAACTGACTCAGGAGGGATGATCAGAATTGCAGGTGCTTGATTGATCGAAGTCAGCTTAACGTTGATGTGGTTTTGCTAGGCTGACACGACAATTGGAAAGCGCTGGAAACGCCCCAAGTGAATCACCTGCATACCTTCTGGCACAACTTGCGACACGCTTTTGGCAACCTGCTGCCTATCATTCTGGTGGTGGGTGTTTTTCAGGCGCTGGTCATCCGGGAAGTGCCGAACGGCCTTGCAGATATGCTGCTGGGTCTTGCAGTGGTGATATTTGGCGTAGCGGTCTTTCTCCAGGGCTTGGAACTGGGCGTCTTCCCAGTAGGCAAGAGCCTGTCAAACGCCTTTGCCAAGCGCGGCTCTCTGCCGCTGTTGATGGGGTTCGGGTTTTGTCTGGGCTTTTCGTCTGTCATTGCCGAGCCCGCCCTTATAGCTGTTGCCGAGCAGGCAGAAGACATCAGTGAGGGCCGGATCAAGGGGCTGACCCTGCGGTTGCTGATCGCCCTCTCGGTAGGACTGGTGGTAGCACTTGGAGTGCTGCGCACCCTTCTTGGTCATCCCCTGCACTGGTACATGATCATCGGCTATCTTCTGGTTAGCTGTGTAACCTTCTTTGCTCCCGAGGAGATTGTCGGCCTGGCCTACGATTCCGGCGGCGTCACAACCAATATCGTCACAGTACCGCTAATAGCGGCCCTTGGCATTGGATTGGCCGCCTCTATCAGGGGTCGCAATCCGCTTGCCCATGGGTTTGGCCTGGTCGCATTGGCTGTGATGGTGCCAATGATTGCAGTGCAGTTTTACGGCATTGTCGTTTACACCCTCTTTCCGGTTGAGGCCGTCGGTATAACCGATGTTGCATTCCAGGTTGTTGACCAAGTGGGCCAGGCGTCTACTACTGCAATGTCACTGCCGACAAGCATGATCCTTGACCTGTTGATAATGCTGCGCGACGTACTCCCCATAATCGTGGTCATCCTGTTTTTCCAATATGCCGTCATCCGTAAACCGCTGCCCTATGTCCGCAGGGTAATCATGGGCTTTGCCATGGTGATCCTCGGGCTATATGCATTTGTTATCGGCTTGAAGCTGGGGCTTTTCCCGACCGGCCGCAGCATGGCAGAACAACTGATTGGTTTGGATGCCTTGATCTATGTATACCTGTTTGCATTGGCCATCGGCTTCGCCACGACCATGGCCGAGCCAGCGCTGATCGCTATCGGTAGCCAGGCAGAGGAAGCGGCACGCGGCAAGCTCAACGCAAGGCATATCCGCCTGCTGGTAGCTTTGGGCGTCGCCATCGGCATAACGGTTGGTGTGCACCGGATCATCACCGGAGATTCCATCCACTATTACATTATGGGCGGCTATACCCTGGTGATTTTCCTGACCTGGCTAGCACCCCGCTTTATCGTGCCGCTTGCCTTCGATCTGGGCGGCGTGACCACGTCGGAAGTCACTGTACCGCTAGTCACTGCGTTGGGAATCGGGCTCGCCACTCAGATCGAAGGGCGCAGCGCTCTGATTGATGGTTTTGGGCTGATTGCCTTCGCATCGATATTCCCGATCGTTACCGTTCTGCTCTACGCTATCGTGATGGAGCGGTTAAAACCCGCTGAAGGAGATGTGCAATGAAATTCTCGGTTCTGGTTGCCATTCTGGCTGAAGATCTGGAAGAAAGGGCAATCAAGAGTGCCAAGGCTGCCGGCGCCGGCGGGATAACGATCCTCAATGGACGAGGCCTGGGAGCAGAACAGAAAAAGACATTTTTCGGCCTGACCTACGAAGGTAGCCAGTCAGTCTTGATTCTGGTTCTGGAAAAGAAGCTGTCGCTGCAGGTAATGAAATGCATGGTTCGTGACCTGGATCTTAACAACGACAGTCGAGGCGTGGTTTTCACATTACCGCTGGACCACATTGCCGGTATTGACCCCGCCCAGATAGAACAGTTCGAGCAATTGATTCGAAACGACATCTGAAGCTTACGAGGAGCCCTGCCATGTTGGTCAAGGACATCATGAAAACCAGCGTGATCACCATTTCCGCATTTGCCACAGTTCGCGAGGCAATGCTGAAAATGCGTGAGCATAATATCAAGTCGTTGGTGGTGAACAAGAATAACGAGCACGATGCCTATGGCCTGCTGACCTACAACGACATGCTAAAGACCATTGTGGCCGAGGAAGGCGATATTGATCTGATCAACGTTTATGACATATGCAGCAAACCCGCGCTGATCGTGTCGCGCGAGCTGGCAGTAAAGCATGTTGCACGTCTGATGGTGACCATGGGCATCCATCGGATTCTGGTGACGAATGCCAACGAACTCGTCGGCATCATCACCATGAACGACATCGTCAGCGCAATCCTGGAAATGGCTGACGCAATAGACTAGCTGGAGCCAGGCTACTGTCGGCCAACATAACCCGGATTGAAGATCACGTCGTCACCCAGGATGCTCTCGAAGATATCCTTCGCAGCAATGGCCGGATCTTCCCAGCTGGCAGCGCGATCACTCTCTGGGTCGGCCATCGGACCAGTAGAGTGTTGGCTGATCTTGGTTCTCATGCCGCCGGGGGCTGCCAAAAACACGTTGATGTTATCTGCCTCGACTTCCTGCGCAACGCTTTGGAACAGGCCATGCAGTGCATGCTTGGTAGCTGAATAATGTCCCAGATTCGCGGGTGCTGCACTCATACCCAGTATCGAAGAAACATTGACGATCGTGCCGCCACCCTGTTTGCGCATGATAGGGATGACCCGCTGTGCCAGGTCTGCGTAGGCCCAGTAGTTGACTTCGAAAAGGCGGTGCGCCTCTTCGCTATCCATTTGTTCCAACGGCGCCAGATAGGAATAGCCGGCATTATTGAATAGATAATCGATTCTGCCGAACTCATCCATCGCCGCCTCGATCACATCCGGACGCTGTTTGGCATCGGCAAGATCCACTTCAACAACGATGGCCTGGCCACCGCGCTCTCGAACCTGTTCGGCCAGCTTTTCGGATTGCTCAGGACGCATATCAGCCAATACCAGCTTCATGCCCTTCTCAGCGCTGAGCGTGGCAAGTTCGTAGCCCAGCCCATAACTGCTACCGGTCACAATTGCGACCTTGTCGCGGTATTCGGGAGCGGTAGTGCCTTGCTCAGCCATGCTGACCTGGGAGGTCAACAAGACCAAAGCGCCGGCCGCCAGTGCAAGCCGCAAGCCTAGCGCTGCTCGGGCCAGAACGGCTGCAGTCTTAGTAAATTGCATTGTGTAACTCTCCTGCTGTGATCGAGCCGATACCATAGCGTAATCGCACGCCGGATCAGGGCAGTGAAACATGCAGTTGCAAATACTTGAAGGCACCGGCGTCCGGAGAGGACGCCGGCCTGGAATCAGACTTCCAGTTGTTTTGCAGACGCCTTGGAAGGCTTGCCTTTCGCCTTGGCCGCGGCCACATTGCGCATGAACTTGAGCGCACCGCGGGCGTTGGAAAACTCGTCCAGCATGACCGGATTGGGAAACGCCTGGGTCAGCCAATGATGGAACACCACCGACCCGCCCCCGGTAATGATAATGGCACGGTAGATACCGATTGAGCCGAGGCGCGACTTGACGTTGTTGATGATCTTGGTCGCTACTGAGCAGGCGACGTCGTCACGCAATACTTCGAAGTTGCGCACTTCACCGGCGTAGAAAGTGGATCCGGTTTCCAGTACTTCGCTCACCAGGTTGGGTGGAATCTCCGCATCATGGGAGTTTTCCAGCAAGCCCAGATCAATCAACTCCTGCTTGATCGCTTTTTCCAGAGCGAATTTAAGGTCCAACACACCGACCTTGTCGGTGCCGGAATAGGTATTGTTGATAGTGATACTGTCATCGACGATCAGGTTCACAACGTCGGTAGTGGAGCCGCCAATATCGATTATGGCCACATCACCCTTGGTGTATTTGGCCGCATCAGTGAACTCACCCTCATCATCGAGCACGAAGTCGAAGAACGCAGAGAGAGCTTCGGAGTAACAGTCGACCTGATCGATATTCAACTTGTCGTCACTGCCGACAACCTCAACTGTGCCCTTGCTGCCATTGAAATTGGCAATAGTGGCTGCCTTGTTTTCGGTGATCTGGCTTCCTTGCTCGGAGAAGTAATCGCGGAAGGACAGGGTTACACCCAGGTGCAGAGGCTTGTTGAGAAGTTTCGCCTTGCGCAGCGCGTGGGTCACCAATACGCGGTTCTCTACTGAAGCGGGGTAATTTGCGTTACGCAAATTGATCGGGGAGCGAACAGAAGGCTTACAGGTGTAGTCCACTCCATCGGCGCGATAACGATCCACGGTTTCACCGCTGTTGGAACTCAGACGGTCTGTACCGATAATCGTCGGTACCTTGAGGGTCTGAATCTTGCCTTCAGCATCGAGCCAGGCCAGCTTGTGATCCGCATACCCGTTATCGTCGACAACCAGTGTCACTTCTGCCATCTCGCTCTCCTGTCCATGCAATCTAAGGTGGTCGTCATATCACTCCCGGTTGCCGCCAACCTCCCCCCGCAACTCGCCTCAGGTCATCGGGGTACAGCACTGGCAAAGCCGTCAAGCTGCAACGATATCCGTTGTAGTATGCCAGCCTCGTGCTAAAGGTGAAATATTAAACCCGCTTGCGGGTCCGACAGTCCTTTCCTGTAATTAAAGAAAAACGTTGACGCCATCAAAAAAACTACCATACGGTAGGCACATGAATACTAAAGCTCAGATACTCAGCGTTACCTCGGACCTGCTGCAAAGGCAAACCGTCAACGGTTTCAGCCTGCAGGACATTGCTGATCGCGTCGGGATTCGTAAAGCGTCGCTTTTCCATTATTACCGCAACAAGGAAGCATTGGTGGCCGACGTTCTGGAGAATAGTCTGAACGAACTCCGCAAACGGGTGGAAAGTATGCGAGCGCAACCTGCCCAGCGTCAGCTCGACGCCTTTTTGGATATCTACCAGCGTCACATCGGCGCCGGCAGCCGGCTTTGTCCGGTGAGCGGTGTGACGGGCGACTGGGATCACCTGGGAGCAGAGCCACGACGTTGGGCACTGGCGTTGCTCAACGAGCAATACACCTGGCTGATGAAGATTGCCGAATTGGGTGGTTTTACCCAGGCTCCAGCTGAAACCGAACGCTGGGCAGAGCAGATCATGGTCAGAATCCAGGGCGCCATGCTGCTCTCCAGGATACAGAGCAGTCCTTTACCCCTTGAGCGAACCATTGCGCAGCTACGCAGTGAGTGGAAAACCATCAGCACCCTCTGAGCGTGGTCAGACGTAGAGACGGCCCATCAGGATTATTGGTATACAAATAACTACCTATCGGTAGGTAGTCAAGGAGACTGGGATGAAGAATCGATCCAGCCATCGGGCCCTGCGTTATCATCCTCGCTTCGCTCAGCCGGCTATTCAAAACAGCGCACCGAATAACGCAGCTCAAGATCAGGCAAACTCGATATGAACAGAAATGTAGTTGTGCTTACTGCAGCAACCTGCGCCGTAGGCACGCAAACCTTCGTCTTTGCCGGACTGCTGATTGAGTTGGCGGCCGACATGGGTATCACGGTTGCTGTCGCCGGTTACCTGGCCGCCGCCTATGCCTTGACCTACGCCTTTACCGCTCCCTTTATCGCGTTGCGCACCGGCCAACTGGAACGTCGCAGACTGCTGTGGATCGCATTGCTGGTACTGGGCGTGATCAATCTGTGCGCCGCAGTAGCCAGCAGCTTTACCGAACTGATCAGCTTGCGGGTTATGGCCGGCCTGGGCGCAACGCTCGTCACCCCGGTCGTTCCCGCCGTTGTCGCCAGCCTCCTGCCACCGGAACGCAGAGGCCCGGCGCTGGCTATGGTCATGGGCGGCATGGTGTTGGCGTTCATGTTCGGCATGCCCCTTGGAAGCCTGATTGGCGCACAGTTTGGTTGGCGCGCAACCTTTATTCTGGCTGCGGTACTCTGCGTCAGCGCCGCAGTGGCGGTCCGGCTGGTGCTGCCGCAGGTGACCAGTGAGGACCAGAGCGGTTGGCGACTGCTGAAGCTAGGCTGGCACCCACCGGTTCGCCGTCTGCTGATCATGACACTCACCTCGTTCTGCGCCACGTTCTGCGTCGTGCCCTTTATCGCACCGGTGATGAAAATCATCATTGGCAGTACCGAGTGGGTAGCCTTCTCGCAGATGCTGGTTGGCGTAGGTGCGCTCTGCGGCGTAGTAATTGCCGGCCGGCTGGGCAACCCGAGCAATCCGGGACTCGTACTCAAACGTGCGTTCCTGGTGGTCGGCGCCACACAGATTCTATACTCATCATCAATGATATGGCTGCCCGGACTAGGTGTGATCAGCTGGATCGGTCTAAGCAGTGCGGTGGTGTTTGGGGCATCGGCATTGTTCTTCATGAGCCCGTTGATGCAGGCCCAGCTGCTGGAAGCGGCACCCCATGCGCGCCAGGTCACTCTGGCCCTGAACGGTTCAATGATGTTCCTTGGTCAGGGCGCTGGCGCTGCCCTGGGCGCCCAGGTAACACAGCATTTTTCCATGCCGATGATTGGCCTGGCAGGCGCCAGCGTAGCAATGGTCGGTTGGTATTGCGCGCGCCGGCTCCAGGCAAGCCCGATTGGCATGGCTGCCGACGATCCAAGAGCAGATACGGCATAAGACATTGCGCGCAGAGCAACGCTCTGCGCGCAACACCCCAACCGTTATCAGATCAGCAACAGCGTCGCCAAACCGAGAAAGGCAAAAAACCCGACGACATCGGTCACCGTGGTAAGAATAACCCCACCAGCCAGCGCCGGATCAATACCAAACCGGCGCAGAACCAGGGGAATCACCAGTCCCGCTAAAGCCGCACAGACCAGGTTGAGCAAGATTGCAGCGCCTATGATTCCACCAATCTGCCAACTGCCGAACCACAAAATCGCCAGCGCGGCGACCACCAGCGCCCACAGCAGCCCGTTAAGCAATCCGATCCCCAGCTCCTTGATCAGCAGCACCCGCGCATTGCCGCCGACCACCTGCCCAAGCGCCAGCCCTCGAATAACCAGCGTCAAGGTCTGACTCCCGGCGATACCTCCCATGCTGGCCACAATGGGCATCAATACGGCGAGGGCTACGATCTGTTCAAGGGTCCCCTGGAACTGGCCTATGACCCAGGCGGCAAGAAAAGCCGTGATCAGGTTGATACCCAGCCACACAGAACGTCGCCGAGTGCTGGTGAGGATCGGCGCGAACATGTCGGCCTCCTCGTCCAGACCGGCCATGTTCATCATGGCCCGCTCGGAGTCCTCACGAATAATGTCCATCACATCATCAACCGTGATGCGGCCGAGCAACAGGCCGTCATCATCCACCACACCGGCCGACAGCATATCGAGATCTTCGAACAGACGAGCGACGTCGTGGCTCGAGGACTCGACGTTGATCGGCTTGAATTCGTCATCCATTACCTCGCTGACCTTGGCTTCCGGAAGACTGGTCACCATCCGGCTCAGGCGTAACACGCCCAGGTAGCGGTTCTTGCGGTCAACGACCATAACCTTGTCGGTATGGTCAGGCAGGTCTTCCAGGAGTCTCAGATAGCGCAGTACCGAGCCGATTCGCACATCGGCGCGCACCGAGATATGGTCGACGTTCATCAGACCGCCAGCCGAATCCTCGGGATAGGACAACATCTCGGCAATCTGTTTGCGCTTCTGTTCATCCATCGACAACAGTAGTTGCCGGCCAGAGCCACTGGGCAATGCCTGGATCAGATCGACAAGATCGTCTAGATCGAGCTTGCGCGCCGCGGCAACCAGCTCGTCATCATCCATCTCCAGGGCCAGCTTGGCCCGGACCTCCTCGTGCAGGTGGACCAGTACCTTGCCTGACCGCTCGCTGTCGAGGGTCTCCCAGACCGCACTCCGCTCATCCGGCGGCAAGGCTTCAAGCAGGCCCGCCGCCTTGGCCGGATGCATGTGCCTGAAAACCTTGCCAACGCGTTTGTACTTGCCGGCCTGGAGGGCGTCGCGAACGCTGCCGATATGGGTGAAGATGCTTTCCTCTTCCTCCTGCATATCAGCATCGACATCGCCGTGATCACTGTCCCGATGCAAGGTCGCAGCCATTTGTGGATCAAGGTGACGGAGCACTGCCGCCTCGTCCTCGTCGGCTACTTGCTGCCATACAATCTGACGCTGGTCCGGCTCCAATGCTTCGAGCAGGCTTGCCAGCTTACCCGGGTGCATTGGCCGAACAAGTTTGCGCACGCGCTTGAGCTTGCCCTTGGCAAGGGCCTCGACAATCGCGTCCTGGCCGGTGTGAATCGCGTCGCTGGTATCGTCAGTCATAGCAATTGCCAACTCCTGTGTCGCATCCGGGAGGGTGTGGACGCGGCTTGCTCACCCTTAAGGTGCGCCAGCTCTATAGCGGCGAAGGCGAGCCTGGTGGGCCCGCCCGGTATTGGCGCAGGTACGCGCAGGAGTATCAGTCCTCGTAGCTTTCAATAGGCGGACAGGCGCAGAACAGGTTGCGATCTCCGTATACGTTATCGATTCGATTTACGCTCGGCCAGAACTTGTTGGCTGCCACCCAGGGCTGCGGGAAAACCGCTTGTTGCCGGGAGTATGCGCGATCCCAATCGCCGGTGATATCAGCAAGCGTATGCGGCGCGTGATGCAGCGGGTTATCTTCGGCACTCCATTCGCCCTGCTCGACCCGGCTGATTTCGTTACGAATGGTCAGCATGGCATCGACGAAGCGATCCAGCTCGGCTTTGGACTCGCTCTCGGTAGGCTCGATCATCAGCGTACCGGCAACCGGGAACGACATGGTTGGCGCATGGAAGCCAAAATCCATCAGACGTTTGGCGACATCTTCCTCACTGATCCCACTGGCTGACTTGAGTGGCCGTATATCGATGATGCACTCGTGTGCCACCCGACCATTAGCGCCGCTGTAAAGAATCGGATAAGCCTCACCCAAGCGCTTGGCAAGGTAGTTGGCGTTGAGAATTGCTACCTCGGTTGCCTGCCGCAATCCTGCTGCGCCCATCAACGCAATATAGGTCCAGCTGATCGGCAAAATACTTGCGCTACCCCAGGGCGCAGCACTCACTGCACCGTTCTCGGGGTTGGGGCCATCCAGCGGTACTACGGGGTGATTGGCAACGAAAGGCGCAAGGTGCGCGCGAACACCAATGGGGCCCATACCGGGGCCGCCACCACCATGGGGAATACAGAACGTCTTGTGCAGGTTCATGTGAGAGACGTCCGCACCAATATCCGCCGGGCGGGTAAGACCTACCTGGGCGTTCAGGTTGGCACCGTCCATGTAGACCTGGCCACCGTGCTGATGAACGATATCGCAGATCTCGCGAATGCCCTCCTCATATACCCCGTGGGTGGAAGGATAGGTAATCATCAGGCATGACAGGTTGTCGGCATTGTCTTCAGCCTTCTGACGCAGGTCGGCAATATCAACGTTACCCTGATCATCACACCCCACCAGCACCACGCGCATGCTGGCCATCATTGCCGATGCCGGATTGGTACCGTGGGCAGAGGTGGGAATCAGGCAGACATTGCGATGTTCGTCGCCGTTGGCTTCATGGTAATTGCGAATGGCCAGCAGACCTGCATATTCACCCTGGGCGCCCGAATTGGGCTGCATGCAGATGGCATCGAAACCGGTAATCTGCCGCAGCATCTCATCCAGCTCGTCGATCATTACCTTGTAGCCCTGTGCCTGGACCAGAGGTACGAAAGGATGCATCTGACCGAACTCAGGCCAGGTCACCGGGATCATCTCGGTGGTGGCATTGAGTTTCATGGTGCATGAACCCAGGGGGATCATCGCGTGGTTCAGGGCCAGATCCTTGTTCTCAAGCGACTTGATATACCGCAGCATCTCGGTTTCAGAATGATAACTATTGAATACCGGGTGGGTAAGGAAGTCCGATTGGCGACGCAGTCCGGCCGGAATTCCAATTTCCTTGCCAGCGACCTCGGCGTCCAGAACCTCGACGGTCTGAACCGTACCTTCGCCCGCAAATACTGCCAGTAGGGTTTCAACCGTAGCACGGGTGCTGCTCTCGTCCAGGCTGATCCCCAGGTTATCGCCATCGATAAGCCGCAGGTTGATTCGGGCCGCTCGCGCCCGCTCTACGATGGCCCGGGCCTGGCCGGGTACTTCGAGGGTCAGAGTGTCAAAGAATGTCGCGTTGCGCCGCTTGAACCCTGCCGCTTCAAGACCGCTGGCGAGAATCGAGGCCAGCCTGTGAGTCCGCTCGGCGATGGTCCGCAAACCCTCGGGACCGTGATATACCGCATAGAAGCTGGCGATATTGGCAAGAAGTACCTGGGCAGTACAGATGTTCGAGTTGGCCTTCTCGCGACGAATATGCTGCTCACGAGTCTGCAGTGCCATGCGCAGCGCACGATTACCGCGGGCATCGATGGAGACCCCGATGATACGGCCAGGCATTGCGCGCTTGTAAGCGTCCCGGGTGGCAAAGAAAGCCGCATGCGGCCCGCCATACCCCATCGGCACACCAAAACGCTGGGCCGAGCCGAATACCACGTCGGCACCCAGCTCACCTGGCGGTGTCAGCAACACCAGGCTGAGCAGGTCAGCCGCCACGCAGGCCAGACCCTGTTTGGCGTGAACCTCATCGATCAAAGGCTTGAGATCACGAATTTCGCCCCAGGTATCCGGATACTGGAAAAGTGCTCCGAAAACATCGTGTCCTGCGAGGTTGGCTACATCGTCCACTACCAGATCAAAGCCGAAAGCCTCGGCACGAGTACGCACCACTGAAATCGTCTGTGGGTGGCAATCGTGATCAACAAAGAACAGATTGCTCTTGCTTTTGGCTACGCGTTTAGCCAACGCCATAGCCTCAGCCGCAGCTGTCGCCTCATCCAGCAGAGAAGCGCTGGCCAGCTCCATACCTGTCAGGTCGATCGACACCTGTTGAAAATTCAACAGCGCTTCCAAACGGCCCTGGGCAATTTCCGGCTGGTACGGCGTGTAGGCCGTATACCAGCCCGGATTCTCCAGCACGTTACGCAATATCACCGTCGGGGTCAGCGTGTTGTGGTAACCCATGCCGATGCAGGAGGTAAATACCTGATTGCGGCCGGCTATTTCCTTGAGATACGCCAATACCTCGGCTTCACTGCGCGGCCCCTGCATGTCCAGCAACTCCTGACGCAGGATGCTACGTGGGACAGTCTGCTCAATCAGTGCATCCAGCGACTCAACGCCCAGGGCATCAAGCATTGCCTGCTGTTCGGCAGCATCCGGACCAATATGGCGACGCAAAAAGGCATCTGTCTGTTCCAGATCGTTGAGACTTGGCGTGTGGCTCATGGAAATACCTGTCAAAGATTGAAAATGCGGTAGGTTGGGCCCGAGTGGCCCTGTGCGGCCCCAAAGACAGGGCGCGGCTAAATGGCTCGGTTCGTCCGAGTCACGCAGGCTACTGTGTCGGCGTTAGCCAGAAACAGTAACCTGTCAGTACATCCAACTTCCTGGAACGCATTCGCCGGCAATACCGCTGGATATCAGATAGAGGCGCTGTAAGCGTCTGCATCCATCAATTTGTCCAGCTCGGTCGAGTCGTTAGGTTTGACGCGGAAGAACCAGGCGCCCGCATAGGGTTCGCTGTTGACCAGTTCGGGGCTGTCGGTAAGCGTATCGTTGATTGCAACCACTTCACCGCTGACTGGCGCATAGATATCAGAGGCAGCCTTGACCGACTCGACCACGGCACACTCCTGACCAGCGGTCACTTCGCGACCAACTTCCGGCAGTTCGACGAACACAACATCGCCCAACAGGTCCTGAGCATGATCGGTGATGCCGACCGTGATGGTGCCATCCGCTTCCTCGCGGGTCCATTCATGGCTCGATGCGTAACGCAGCTCAGCGGGAGTATTGCTCATGGGGAAGTCCTCGGAAAAAGAATTGGAATGTTATTCGAATACGGCTTTGCCGTTGCGTACGAAGCCTGGCTTGACCACGCGCGCGCTCAGCAACTTGCCACGGATTTCAACCTGGACGCTGTCGCCAGTAGCACGCGGCACACGTGCCAATGCTATGGAGCATCCCAGCGTTGGGGAAAAGGTGCCGCTGGTGATTTCGCCCTCGCCGATACCATCGACCAGAACCTTCTGATGACCGCGCAGCACAGCACGTTCGGCCATGACCAATCCGACCTGCTTGGGCTGATCTGCCGCGGCGCGTTGAGCTTCGAGCGCCTTGCGACCAATGAAGTTGCGCTCGGCAGGCTCCCATGCGATCGTCCAGGCCATATTGGCGGCCAGGGGCGACACACTCTCGTCCATATCCACACCGTACAGATTCATGCCGGCTTCAAGCCGCAGCGTGTCACGGGCAGCCAGACCACATGGGTGACAGCCTGCAGCCAGCAGCGCGTTCCAGAAATCAGCCGCCTGGTCTGCAGGTAAAATCACCTCAAGCCCATCTTCCCCGGTATAGCCCGTGCGGCCAATGAACCAGTCGCCGTTGGGTAATCCCTGGAAAGGTTTGAGATCACCAATCAACGCAGCGCGATCATCACTGACCACGGAGGCCGCCACGTCAAGGGCGCGCGGCCCCTGCACAGCAATCATCGCCAGATCATCACGCTCATGCAGAGTCACTGCATAGCCTTCAGCCTGGCTGTTCATCCACGCTATATCCTTGTCCCGGGTTGCCGCATTCACCACCAGGCGGTACCCATCCTTGGCGAGATAGACAATCAGGTCATCTACAACGCCACCCTCTTCAGTGAGCATGCCGCTGTAGAGAGCCTTGCCGGCAGTGGTCAGTTTTTCAACATCATTGGCGAGCAGGTATCTCAGAAAAGCCTTGGCTTCAGTACCCGCAACGTCGACCACCGTCATGTGAGACACATCGAACATACCCACATCGCGGCGTACATGATGATGCTCTTCCATCTGTGAGCCGTAATTCAACGGCATGTCCCACCCGCCAAAATCAACCATTTTGGCGCCGGCGGCCAGGTGCTGCTCATAAAGCGGAGTACGCAAACCCATGTGGCCATTTCCTTGATGCAGGGAGGATGTTCAGGCTGTGAATTGTAGCCAGAAATAAGCCTAGTGTGCAGTCCTTGGTGACAATTGAGGTCGCGGGGACCAGGAATCCGAACCTAGCTATCGCCGTGCAGAGCGTCGAATCAGCACTATAACCGGGAGGAGCCCAACCAGCACCAGCGTCAGAGCTGGTAGTGCCGCCCGCTCCCAGTTGCCTTCGGTGGTCAGCCCGTGAATCCGCACTGCCAGGGTATCCCAGCCGAAGGGGCGCATCAGCAATGTCGCGGGCATCTCCTTGAGCACGTCAACAAAGACCAGCAACCCGGCGCTGAGAATGCCCGGTAACAGCAAGGGCAGATAGATACGCCGCAAAACCGCCCAGCCTGACTGCCCCAGACTCTGGGCGGCCTCCGGGAGCGACGGTTTGATACGCGCGAGGGAGGTATCCAGGGGACCGTAAGCGACCGCCATGAAACGAATGAGATAAGCTAACAGCAGAGCAAACAGGCTGCCCAGCAGCAGAGGTGCCGGCTGCTCGGCACCCAACCAGCCACGCAGCGGGATCAGAAAGGCATTATCGATCCAGCTGAACGCGAACATGATACCGACCGCCAATACTGATCCTGGCAGCGCGTAGCCAAGATTCGACACTGCCACTGCCGTGCGCACACGCCGAATAGGCTGTAGTCGTCTGGCCAGGGCCAGCAGAATGCCCAGACTGACAGTCAGAACCGCAGCCATACCGCCCAACATCAGCGTATTGCGAATGAGTGACCAGTAGCGGCTATCCAGGTGGGCCATGCCCCCCTCGACCAGCCAATAGACCAACTGACTCACCGGGATGATAAAGGCAACGGCCAGTACCAGCAGGCAATAACCGCTTGCCAACCATGCATTGATCCCGCGCAGCCGATATATCGCACCGGGACGGGGTCGGTCGACCCCGGGGAAACGTCTACTGCCCTGAGCCCTGCGCTCGGCAAACAGGGCCAGAAAGACAAAAAGCAACAGCACACTGGCCAACTGAGTAGCTGTCTGCAAGCTGAAGAAGCCGTACCACGTCTTGTAGATCGCTGTGGTGAAGGTGTCATAGTTGAAAACGGATACCGCGCCGAAATCAGCCAGAGTCTCCATGATTGCCAACGCCGCCCCCGCGCCTATGGCCGGCCGTGCCATGGGTAGCGCGATTTTGGTGAACCCCTTCCACGGCGTCTGCCCCAGAACACGTGCAGCCTCCATCAAACCCCTCCCTTGAGCCATAAAAGCGCTCCGGGCGAGCAGATAGACGTAGGGATAGAAAACCAGCACCAGAACAAGAATGACGCCACCGGTTGAGCGGATGGATACCATGCGGAAATCATTACCCAACCAGTCACGCAGCAACGTTTGCACCGGGCCGGCAAAATCCAGCAGTCCGATCATCACGAATGCCAGCACGTAGGCCGGAATGGCGAATGGCAACATCAGCGCCCAGTCCAACCAGCGCCGACCAGGGAACTCGCACATGCTGGTCAACCAGGCCAGACTGACCCCCAACAAAATAACGCCTGCGCCCACGCCAGCGACCAGCGTCAGGGTGTTGCCAATCAACTGAAGCAACTGCGTCTGCAACAGATGCGCCCAGATGTCGGTATCAATGTTCTGCCAACTGAGCACCAGCACCAGCAACGGCATCACCACCAGCGCGGCTGCGCCGTAGGCCACCGCCCGCCAGTAAGGCATTTTGCTGATCATGACCTGGGGCACATCTGCTCCTGCGACAGTTGGACAGGCACGCTGGATATCAGCGGCCGGAAAAAATGCAAACGCCCGGCGCTAGGCCGGGCGTGCAGTATATCGGGAAATGCCGGCGATGGCTCCGGCTAGTGCTGCAGACCGGTTTACTTCCAGCCCTGGCGATCCATCAGCATGATGGCCTCAGCCTGCAAACGCCCCGCGACCTCGACATTAATCTGGTCTGCCTTGAAATCTCCCCAGGCTGCGACTTCATGGGAGGGATCCACACTTTCATTGGCAGGAAACTCCTGGTTAACCTCGGCAAATACTTCCTGAGCCGCAGGCGTGGTCATCCACTCCAGAAGCTTGATGGCTTCTTCCGGCTGCTTGGAGTGCATGGTCACACCCGCACCAGAAATATTCACGTGCACACCACGATCCTCCTGGTTCGGCCAGAACAGGGCTGCCTTGAGGTCAGGATTGGTTTTCTGCAAACGACCGAAATAGTAGGTGTTGACGATCCCCACATCGCACTGGCCAGCATTGATTGATTCAATCAGCGAGGTGTCATCGGGAAACACTGGCGTAGCCAGGTTGTTCACCCAACCTGAAATGACTTCGCCCGTGCGCTCTTCGCCCAGGGTTTCAATCATGGTGGCGGTCAGGGACTGGTTATATACCTTTTTTGACGTACGCAGACATACTCGGCCCTTCCAGCTGTCATCTGCCAATGCCTCATACGTGCTCAGCTCGGCGGGATCGACCCGTTCGGTCGAATACACGATGGTGCGTGCGCGCAGCGAGAGGCCTACCCATTTGCCACTCTCGGCTCGGTACTGGGCTGGTATGTTCTTTTCGATGACATCGGACTTCACCTCCCGCAGCACGCCCTGCTGCTCCGCCTGCCATAGATTCCCGGCATCCACGGTGATCAGCATGTCGGCAGGCGTGTTCTCACCTTCTGCCTGAAGACGAGCCAGAAGAGGCGCTTCCTTGTCCGTGATGAAGTTGATCTTGACGCCAGTCTTCTCGGTATAGAGATCGAACACCGGCTGAATCAGATGATCCTGGCGTGCAGAATAAACCACCAGCTCTTTGGCCTGGGCGATGCTGCCGAAGGTGGTAAGAGCCAGACTCAGCGCAGTGATGGAGCGAATAACGGACATGGGCTAGGCCTCTTGATAATAAGCAGAGGCTAGATGGTAATGATTCGAATTTAGAATAGCAACCGTGTTTAGCTCTCCTTGCCATCCAATTCCGGGTCGCCAGCCAAGGAAGGCAGATCACCGTCGAGCCCCATCGCACGACGTATGACAACCGACTTCAACTTTGCCTGCTGATCCAGCCATTGCATACCTGCGTTACGCAGCCAGCGCAGCGGCAGGGCATTGGCGTGGAACAGGCGTTCAAAACCTTCCATGGCCGCCATCATGCCGAGGTTGGCACCCATGCGCCTGCGCTCATAGCGCTGCAGCACATCCAGGTCCGCCAGTGGCTCCCCGCGCTGAATTGCCGCACGCAGCACGTCATTCAGCTCGGCAGCATCCAGCAACCCCAGATTGACTCCCTGCCCGGCCAGCGGATGGATGGTATGCGCCGCATCTCCCACCAATACCAGTCCCTGCATCGCATAGGTCTTGGCATGGCGTTGTCTTAATTCGATACGAAATCGCGGATCTACTGCCACGACCTGACCTAGCCGATCTTCAATTGCCGCACCCACCTCGCGCGCAAACGCAGCATCATCCAACGCCATGACCCGGTCTGCGGCTTCTGGCAATAACGACCAGACAATGGAGCAGTAGTGTTCACCCGCCCGATCAGGCAAGGGCAGAAATGCCAACGGCCCCGTTGGCAGGAAGCGCTGCCAAGCCGTGGCCTGGTGCGGCTCGGCCACCTGCACAGTAGTGACAATCGCATGGTGCAGGTAATCCCACTCCCTGAGAGCGAACCCGGCAAGCTCGCGCACCTTGGATCGAGCGCCATCGGCGGCGACTACCAAGGGGGCGCAGAGGGCCTCGCCACCCACCAGCTTGAGCCGCCAGCCCGCATCCTCGCGCACCAGAGTCTCGATTTTTCGATTGCCAAGCATGTCTACGCTGGTTTGCTCCAGCCGGCCCAGCAATGCCTGCTGCAAACGAACGTTCTCCACGATGTGGCCAAGACGGCTTTCGTTCAGGGCGAGGGCATCGAAACGGATTTCGCCCGTGCCCTCTGCATCCCAGACGCACATATGCTGATATGCACAGCGACGCTCACTATCAATCAGCGGCCATACACCCAGTCGCGTGAATATGCGCTCGGACGCGGCGCTGACCGCACTCACCCGAGAATCATAACCAGAGACGGTTTGCGCCGGACGAGCAGGCTGAGGATCCAGTGGCAAGGCATCAACCAGGGCGATATTCAATTCGGTATCGGCCAGCGCAAGCGCTAGCGTTGCGCCCACCATGCCGCCACCAACAATAATCAGATCATAGTCTTGCGGCATGAAACCCACCTCGAATGACTGCGCTGCAAAGCAATTTAAGCGCTCAGATTTTCAGGCCCATGGCCTGTTTCGCAAACATGCGCCGCGCTGGCGGCAGAAGATCCAGGCCGAGCAGGCCTAGATTGCGGCCCAGGGTCAGTACCGGCTGGCGATTGCTGAACAGGCGGGTCAGATAGTCACTGAACGCTACCGTCAGACGCTGATCGGCGCGCTGACCGTCCAGATAGTCCTGCAGAACGGCAAGATCACCCAGCGGTCGTTGCCTTGCCTGGGCAGCAATCAGCCTGTCTGCCAGGGCCACAGTATCGCGAAGCGACAAATTGAAACCCTGCCCGGCAATGGGATGCAGGCTATGGGCTGCGTTACCAAGAATCACCAGGTGGGCCCTGACCTGCTCCTGGGCCTCGATCAGCTTGAGCGGATAGGCCGTCCGCGCACCCACCCGCGTCAAGGCACCAATGCGAAAACCAAAGGCCTGTTGTAGCGCGGCCAGAAACTCCCGGTCGGGTAGCGCAGCAATATCATCTGCCTGATCCTCCGGCAGGGTCCAGACCAGGCCGCTGCGCTGACCAGCCAGTGGGAGCAGTGCCAGGGGCCCGGATTCGGTAAACCGCTCATAGGCTACCGATCCATGACCCTGGGCGCTGGTAATATTGGTGACAATTGCGGTCTGCCCATAGGGGCTGATTTCGCGATGCACACCTAACTGATCGAGCAATCCTGACCTGCCTCCGTCAGCAAGTACCAGTAAATCCGTGTGCACCGTCTGGCTGGATTCGCCGGTCTCGATATCAAGCGAATAGCCTCCTGGAACCGCACGCGCCGAGCTGGCACGTGCAGGAGCCATCCATTCGACCGCCTGGGGGTCAAGAGCGCCCAGCAACACCTCACCCAGCCTGGCGTTCTCGACCACATAACCCAACGCAGGTACGCGTTCCTTTTCGGCATACAGTCGGGTTACGCCAGGGTGCCCACGATCAGACACATGGATCTGCCGGATCGGCTCGACGCAAGCTGTCAATCGGTCCCAGACGCCGAGTCGCTCGAGCAGCAGACGACTGCCGTGCGAGAGTGCGGTAGAGCGTGAATCGTAGCTGGGTTGCACCTGCCCCGCTGCCAAAGGCTGAGCTTCGATAAGACGAATACGCCAACCGGCCCGGCGCGCGCAGTCCTGCAGGGCCAGCGCCAGGCAGGCGCCAACCATACCGCCACCAATAATCGTCAGATCCTTGCCTGCGCCAGCACTTTTCGCGCTACTCACGCAGGCACTCCAACATCCTCTCGAGCTCGTGACATAAGGGCCTCGATCTCATCCGCATCCTTGGGCACGTCGGCACTCAGCACCTCGCAACCGGTTTTGGTCACTACCACGTCATCCTCGATGCGAATTCCGATACCCCGCCATTTGCGCGGCACCGTCTCATCATCAGGTGCAATATAGATTCCCGGCTCGACCGTCATCACCATGCCGGCCTCCAGCTCACGCCAGGCGCCACCCACGCGATAGTCACCCACGTCATGCACATCCATGCCCAACCAATGGCCGGCACGATGCATGTAAAAACGCTTGTAGGTTTCGTGAGCAATAAGTTCCTCAACATCGCCCTGCAGCAGACCCAGTTCGACCAGTCCCGCGGTAATCACCCGGACGGTTGCCTCATGGGCTTCATTCCAGTTGCGGCCAGGGGCGATCACCTCAAAGGCTGCGGCCTGGGCTTCAAGCACGATGTCATAGACGGCACGTTGCTCGGTGGTAAAGCGTCCACTGGCGGGAAAAGTGCGGGTAATGTCGCTGGCATAACAGTCGAGCTCGCAGCCGGCATCAATCAGCACCAGATCACCGTCGCGAATCTGCGCGTTATTTTCGGTGTAATGCAGAATGCAGCCATTTCGGCCAGCGGCGACAATGGAGGAGTAGGCAGGGTATCGGCTGCCATGACACATAAAGGTATGTTGCAGCTCAGCTTCCAACTGGTATTCCCAGCTTCCCGGACGGCAGATCTCCATGGCGCGCACATGCGCCTTGGCGGAAATCTGAGCCGCCTCACGCATCACCTTGACCTCTGCGGCACTCTTGTACAAGCGCATATCGTGCAGCAAGTGGTCGAGGGCAACAAACTCGTTGGGCGGAGTCGCACCCAGCCGAGCCTTGCTGCGGATAACATTGATCCAGTTGGTCAAACGGCGGTCAAAATCGGGGTTGGCGCCCATCGCGTAGTAAACCCGCTCGCGCCCTTCGATCAATCCCGGCAAGATGTCGTCGACATCGGCAATCGGGAAAGCGTCGTCTGCCCCATATTCGCTGGCTGCGCCATCCTGGCCCGCACGGTAGCCATCCCAGAGCTCCCGCTCTTTGTCCTTCTCGCGGCAGAAAAGCACATATTCGCCATGCTCACGCCCCGGAATCAGCACCGCTACCGCTTCGGGCTCTGGAAACCCGGTCAGGTACTGAAAATCGCTGTCCTGGCGGTATTGGTATTCCACATCCCGGTTGCGCACGCGCACTGGAGAGGCAGGCAGCACCGCAATGCTGTTGGGCTCCATCTGTGCCATGAGCGCCTTGCGACGTCGGGCGTATTCCTGTCTGGATATGTGCATGCCTACCTCTTTTCCTAGTGCAATGATGCCGGGGGCTGTTTCTCGCTGTCGGAAGCGGGCTGACATTCACTGAAAAGCATCAGCACCGCCATGCGAACGTATTCCATGACTTCCATGTAATCGACCTCGTTGGCTTCAGACTCCTCCAGGTCGGTTTGCACTTGGGCAATGGCAGCGAAATCTCGTAGCGCACTATCCGCCTCTTCGCTCAGCTCGCCACTGCGTTCAACCAGACCAAAACCACCCAGAAAGCCTTCGCACCACTGACCAAGCGCCTGGGTGCGCCTGTCAACGGTTGCGCTGTCGTCCGGCAGAAGGAGAGTGATATCAAAGCCACTCCCGGTCAGCTCGGCCAGACTGGCATCGTGCAACAGGATGAGCTGAACCTTGCCAGCCTCGGAGAGCGTACCCCGAGTATCAAGCAACTCCTGGGCTACATTCAGCCAGGTACCATGGTCGTAACGGGCGCCGGCGGATAGCCTACCGACCAGATGACCATGCATCTCGGCGGGAAAGGCCGACGCTCCCAGGTCACTGAAAAGCTGGGCATAACGGTCAAAATCAAATACGGCTGGCATCAGTGCCATAAAGCGAGGCCTCCAGGAGTAACCAGAACATTATAAAAGCAGATGGGCTTCGATAGCGGAGCTTATATGTTGCGTAATCTACTGCCCCCGGCGAGCAGGGTCCAGTGCAGTGAACCCCAGGCATCTGGCCGGGACTCTGTATCTTCCCGATACAGGTTTGACCGGCTTGCAGCGCCACTCTATAGTTGCCCAACACCGGGAAGACAGAATGGCGAAAATGGAAGCACCCGACATTAATACTCTGACACTGAAAGTGGCCCAACTGATCGACTTGTGCGACCGCCTCCAGCAGCAGAACCAGCATCTGCAGCTACAGGAAAAATCCTGGAGAGAAGAGCGGATGCAATTAATTGAAAAGAACGATTTGGCCCGTCAGAAGGTCGAAGCCATGATATCTCGTCTCAAATCCCTGGAGCATGATGCATGAGCACCGCCCTGACCGTCACCCTGAACATTCTCGATAAGGAATATCGTGTGAGCTGCCCTCCCGAGGAGCGTAGCAATCTGGAACAGGCTGCACGCCATCTGGATAGCACCATGCGGGACATTCGCAACAGCGGCAAGGTTATTGGCGTGGAGCGGATAGCCGTCATGGCTGCAATTAATATTAGCCACGAGATGCTGACCGGCAGCCGCAAGCAGGATGGCGAACTCGATCGGCAACAACAGCAAATCGGCGAACTGGTCAGCCGCCTTGATCAGGCACTTTCACGCCACCAATCCTGATCGGCCGTGAACTAGTGCGCATTTTTCTGTATAGTGGCCTTTGTCCCTGGGATGTTTGCCAGCAGGTGATGTCCCTGAGCCGATACTCCTGTAAAAGGAGGCCACGCGCCATTGTCAGTGTGCATGTCCGCATGACGGAAAGCCTGAGGCAATGCCGTGTCCCCCACCTTGAACTTTCGGGTTCAAGGGCTAACCCGGCAGCGGCATCTCCGGGGACCCT